>ENA-UOVV01000020-UOVV01000020.1-compost-metagenome-genome-assembly--contig:-NODE-20-length-265083-cov-35.450613_pt1 | contig 265083 bp, 281 predicted proteins | sample MGYA00238155_ERZ761577 | MGnify/ENA primary metagenome ERZ761577 (study PRJEB28898, sample SAMN06268775) | compost metagenome | isolation source: Emeryville, CA | place: USA:Emeryville, CA | collected...
CCGCGAAGGCGGCCGCACCGTCGGTGCCGGCGTCGTCGCCTCCATCATCGAGTGACAAGACGCGCTGCGCCGTGCGGGCGACCGCCGGCCCGGCGCAGCGCGGGTGAGTTCAGGCCATGGAAAACCAAAACATACGAATTCGCCTGAAGGCGTTCGATCACCGGGTCCTCGACCAGTCGACCGGTGAGATCGTCAACACGGCGAAGCGGACCGGGGCGCAGGTGCGCGGGCCCATCCCGCTGCCGACGCGCATCGAGCGCTTCACCGTGAACCGGTCGCCGCACGTCGACAAGAAGAGCCGCGAGCAGTTCGAGATCCGGACCCACAAGCGGCTCCTCGACATCGTCGATCCGACCCCGCAGACCGTGGACGCGCTGATGAAGCTCGACCTGGCGGCGGGCGTCGACGTCGAGATCAAGCTGAAGGGTTGAGGTCTATGCGTACGGGCTTGATCGCGCAGAAACTGGGCATGACCCGGGTCTTCAAGGAAGACGGGACGCACGTGCCGGTGACGGTGCTGCAGGTCGACTCCTGCCAGGTTGTCGCGGTGCGCAGCCTGGAGAAGGACGGCTACGTGGCGCTGCAGCTGGGCGCCGGCAAGGCGAAGGCCAAGCGGGTGTCGAAGCCGGAGCGGGAGCGTTTCGCCAAGGCGAAGGTGACGCCGAAGAAGAAGGTGGCCGAGTTCCGCGTCGATGCCGATGCGGTGCTGGACGTCGGCGCGGAGCTGTCGGTGACGCATTTCGTCCCGGGGCAGCGCGTCGACGTTGTCGGCACCTCGGTCGGCAAGGGCTTCGCCGGTGCCATGAAGCGGCACAATTTCGGCGGTCTGCGCGCCAGCCACGGCGTGTCGGTGTCGCACCGCTCGCACGGCTCGACCGGCAACCGTCAGGATCCCGGCCGCACCTTCAAGAACAAGAAGATGGCCGGTCACATGGGCGACCATCGGGTCACGACCCAGAACCTCGAGGTGGTTTCCACCGACGAGGCGCGCGGCCTGATCCTGGTGCGCGGTGCGGTTCCGGGTGCCGAAGGCAACTGGGTGCTGGTTTCCGACGCGGTCAAGTCGAAGCTGCCCGAAGGCCTGCCGTTTCCGGCGGCGCTGAAGGCGGCGGTGGACGCCCAGGCCGGCGAGCCGGCGGCCGAACCGGCCGCCGAACAGAGCAAGGAGCAGTGACCATGAAGCTTTCGGTCACCGCATTGGACGCCGCGACGGAGTCCGAGATCGAGCTGTCCGACGAGGTCTTCGGCCTGCCGGCCCGCCCGGATCTGCTCGAGCGCGCCGTGCGCTGGCAGCTCGCCAAGCGGCGCCAGGGCACCCATCGTGCCAAGACCCGCAGCGAAGTCGCCGGCACGACGAAGAAGGCGTACAAGCAGAAGGGCACGGGCCGGGCGCGGCGCGGCAACCTCAAGTCCAACATCATGCGCGGCGGCGGCGTGGTGCACGGGCCGCTGGTTCGCGACCACAGCCACGATCTGCCGAAGAAGGTCCGCACCCTCGCGCTCAAGACCGCTCTGTCGGTCAAGGCGCAGAGCGGCAAGCTGGTCGTGCTGGAGGCCGCGAAGGTCGACAGCCACAAGACCAAGGCGCTGGCGGAGAAGTTCGCCGGGCTGGGCTGGAACGACGTGCTGATCATCGACGGCAGCGAGAGCGACGAGCTCTTCCTGCGGGCCGCGCGGAACATCCCGCGGATCGACGTTCTGCCGCAGCAGGGCGCCAACGTTTACGACATCCTGCGCCGCGACACGCTGGTCCTGACCCGCGCGGCCGTGCAAGCGCTGGAGGCGCGACTGAAATGAGCAGGGCACGGGCACGAGTCGTCTCGGCGGTCCAGCTGTCCGAGGAGCGGAAGCTGGAGCTGATCCGTCGGCCGGTGATCACCGAGAAGTCGACCCTGGGCGGCGAGTACAACCAGGTCACCTTCCGGGTTCCGCTCGACGCCACGAAGCCGGAGATCAAGGCGGCGGTCGAGGGTGTCTTCCGCGTCAAGGTGAAGGCGGTCAACACCCTGATCCAGAAGGGCAAGGTCAAGCGCTTCCGGGGGCGGATGGGCCAGCGCTCCGACGTGAAGAAGGCGATGGTGACGCTCGAGCAGGGTCACTCCATCGACGTGACCACGGGAATCTGATGCCATGGCGTTGAAGCACTTCAATCCGATCACGCCGGGCCTGCGGCAGCTGGTCCAGGTCGATCGCCGCGAGCTGTGGAAGGGCAAGCCGGTCAAGAAGCTGACCGAGGGCCTGACCAAGTCCGGCGGCCGCAACAACACCGGGCACATCACCGCGCGGCGCATGGGCGGCGGTCACAAGCGGACCTATCGCCTGGTCGACTTCAAGCGTCGCAAGTGGGACGTGCCGGCCGTCGTCGAGCGGCTGGAGTACGATCCGAACCGCACCGCCTTCCTCGCGCTGCTGCGCTACGAGGACGGCGAGCAGGCCTACATCCTGGCGCCGCAGCGGCTGGCCGTCGGCGACAGCGTCGTCGCAGCCGATCGGGCCGACGTGAAGCCGGGCAACGCCATGCCGCTGCGCTCGGTGCCGGTCGGCACGATCGTGCACAACGTCGAGCTGAAGCCCGGCAAGGGCGGCCAGATGGCGCGGGCCGGCGGGACCTACCTGCAGGTCGTCGGTCGCGATGCGGGCTACGCGCTGCTGCGCCTGCCGTCGGGCGAGGTGCGGATGGTCCGGTCCGAGTGCATGGCGACCATCGGTGCCGTGTCGAACCCGGACCAGATGAACAGCTCGATGGGCAAGGCGGGTCGCCACCGGTGGCTCGGCAAGCGTCCGTCGGTGCGTGGCGTGGCGATGAACCCGATCGACCATCCGCATGGCGGCGGCGAAGGCCGCACCTCCGGCGGTCGTCACCCCGTGACGCCGTGGGGCAAGCCGACCAAGGGTCGCAAGACCCGTCAGAACAAGAAGACCGACGGCCTCATCGTGCGCCGCCGGAATGCGAGCAAGTAAGGAGCGGTAGGAGCCATGGCACGTTCCGTCTGGAAGGGGCCCTTCGTCGACGGCTACCTGCTGAAGAAGGCCGAGGTGGTCCAGCAGTCGACCCGCAACGAGATCATCCGCACCTGGTCGCGGCGCTCGACGATCATGCCGCAGTTCGTCGGCCTGACCTTCGGCGTCTACAACGGCCAGAAGTTCCTGCCGGTGGTGGTGAACGAGAACATGGTCGGCCACAAGCTGGGCGAGTTCGCGCCGACGCGGACGTTCCACGGCCACGCGGCCGACAAGAAGGCGAAGAGGGGCTGAGGCGATGGGCAAGCCGAAATCAGAGCGGGCGCTCGCCGACAACGAGGCGCTGGCCAGCGCCTCGGCGCTGCGGACCAGCCCGCGCAAGCTGTCGGTCGTCGCCGGGATGATCCTGGGCAAGCCGGCCGATCGCGCCCTGGCCGAGCTCACCTTCTCCAAGCGCCGAATCGCCAACGAGGTGCGCAAGGTGCTGCAGTCGGCGATCGCCAACGCCGAGAACAATCACCAGCTCGACGTCGATCGGCTCTACGTGGCCGAGGCGAGCGTCGGCAAGGCCTTTACGATGAAACGCTTCCATGCCCGGGCGCGGGGCCGCGCCTCACGGATCGAGAAGCCCTGGAGCCGCCTGCGCATCGTCGTGCGCGAGCGCGCCGAGGAGAACGCCTGAGCCATGGGTCAGAAAGTCAATCCGATCGGTCTGCGCGTCGGCATCAACCGGACCTGGGATTCCCGCTGGTTCGCCGACCGGGACTACGGCGAACTGCTGCACGACGACATCAAGCTGCGGAAGTTCCTGCGCAAGCGGCTGCAGCAGGCCGGCGTGTCGCGGATCGTGATCGAGCGGCCGGCGAAGCGGCCGCGGGTCACCATCCACAGTGCCCGCCCCGGCGTCGTGATCGGCAAGAAGGGCGCCGACATCGAGAAGCTGCGCGAGGATCTGAAGAAGCTCGCCGGCACCGACGTGGCGCTGAACATCGTCGAGATCCGCAAGCCTGAGATCGACGCCCGCCTGGTGGCCGAGAACATCGCCCAGCAGCTGGAGCGCCGGGTGGCGTTCCGCCGGGCGATGAAGCGGGCGGTGCAGTCGGCGATGCGGCTGGGCGCCCAGGGCATCCGCATCAACTGCGGCGGCCGCCTCGGCGGCGCCGAGATCGCGCGCATGGAGTGGTACCGCGAAGGCCGCGTGCCGCTTCATACGCTGCGCGCCGACATCGACTACGGCGAGGCCACGGCGGTGACGACCTACGGCACCTGTGGCGTCAAGGTCTGGATCTTCAAGGGCGAGGTTCTGGCGCACGATCCCATGGCCCAGGACCGGCGGGCAGAGACCGCCGGTGCCGCGACCGTGCGGTCCTGACGGAAGCGCTGGGAGGTTAGGAAGTCATGCTCTCTCCGAAGCGGACGAAGTACCGCAAGCAGTTCAAGGGCCGCATCCACGGCGATGCCAAGGGCGGCACCCGGCTGAACTTCGGTGCGTTCGGCCTGAAGGCCACCGAGCCCGGCCGCGTCTCGGCCCGGCAGATCGAGGCCGCTCGTCGCGCCATCACCCGCCACATGCGCCGCGTCGGCAAGCTGTGGATCCGGGTCTTCCCCGACGTGCCGATCACCTCCAAGCCGGCCGAGGTCCGCATGGGCTCCGGCAAGGGCTCGCCGGAGTGGTGGGCCGCGCGGATCAAGCCCGGCCGGATCATGTTCGAACTGGACGGCGTGAGCGAGGACATGGCCCGCGAGGCCTTCACGCTGGCGTCGGCCAAGCTGCCGATCGGGACGCGCTTCGTCACCCGCATCGGTGCCGAGGAGGTCAAGGAATGAAGGCCGTCGACGTGCGCGCCAAGAGCGCCGACGAACTGAAGGACGAGCTGTTGTCGCTGCGGAAGGAGGCCTTCAACCTCCGCTTCCAGCGCGCTTCCGGGCAGCTCGAGAATACGGCGCGCGTGCGGCAGGTTCGCCGGGACATCGCGCGCATCAAGACGATCCTGCGCGAGTCGAGCCTCGCGTCGGGCAAGGCCTGAGGAGGGCGAGGAAGTCATGCCACGCCGGATATTGCAGGGCGTCGTCGTGTCGGACAAGAACGACAAGACGGTCACCGTGCGCGTGGAGCGCCGGGTGATGCACCCGATCTACAAGAAGTTCATCAAGCAGTCGAAGAAGTACCACGCGCACGACGAACACAACCGCTGCAAGGTCGGCGATACGGTTCGTATCTGCGAGTGCCGTCCCCTGTCCCGGCTGAAGAACTGGGAAGTGGTGTTCGACGAGGAAGCCGGGGCGCCGGCTGCGGCCGGGCCGCAGGGGTAGGAGGTAGTCAGTCATGATTCAGATGCAGACGAACCTCGACGTCGCCGACAACTCGGGGGCGCGGAGGGTGCAGTGCATCAAGGTGCTCGGCGGCTCGATGCGCAAGGTCGCCGGCATCGGCGACGTGATCGTCGTGTCGGTGAAGGAGGCGATCCCGCGCGGCCGCGTGAAGAAGGGTGACGTGCTGCGCGCCGTCATCGTGCGGACCGCCAAGGACATCCGCCGGACCGACGGCACGGTGATCCGCTTCGATCGCAACGCCGCGGTGCTGATCAACAAGCAGGGCGAGCCGATCGGCACCCGCATCTTCGGGCCGGTGACGCGCGAGCTGCGCGGCAAGAAGTTCATGAAGATCATTTCGCTCGCCCCCGAGGTGCTGTGATGGCCAAGCTGAAGATCCGAAAGGGCGACCGGGTGATCGTCACCACCGGTCGCGACAAGGGCCGCAGCGGCGACGTGCTGCGCGTGCTGCCGGCGGAGTCGCGGGTCGTCGTCGCCGGCGTCAACCTGGTGAAGAAGCACCAGCGGCAGTCGGTGAAGGCCGAGGGCGGCATCATCGAGCGCGAGGCGCCGATCCACGTGTCGAACGTGGCGCACGCCGACCCGCGCGACGGCGCGCCGACGCGCGTCGGCTACAAGATTCTCGACGATGGTCGGAAGGTCCGGATTGCCCGGCGCTCCGGCGAGCAGATCGACCGATAATGGCGAGGGCAGGCGACATGAAGGCCCGCTTGAGCGAGCTCTACACCACTGCCGTGCGGCCGAAGCTGCAGGAGCAGTTCGGCTATCAGAACGCGATGGAAGTTCCGCGGCTGGAGAAAATCGTCATCAACATGGGCGTCGGCGAAGCCGTGGCCGACCGCAAGAAGCTGGACGCCGCGGTCCAGGAGCTGGCGGCGATCGCCGGCCAGAAGCCGGTCACGACCCGCGCGAAGAAGTCGATCGCCGGCTTCAAGCTGCGCGAGGGCATGGCGATCGGCTGCAAGGTCACGCTGCGCGCCAACCGGATGTACGAGTTCCTCGACCGCCTGGTGAACGTCGGTCTGCCGCGGGTGCGCGACTTCCGGGGCCTGAACCCCAAGTCGTTCGACGGCCGCGGCAACTACGCCATGGGGCTGAAGGAGCAGATCATCTTCCCGGAAATCAACTACGACCAGGTCGATACGATCCGGGGGATGGACATCATCATCTGCACGACGGCGAAGACGGACGCCGAAGCTCTGGCCCTGCTGAAGGGCTTCGACATGCCTTTCCGCAGCTGACGGCAGAGGAAGAGAAACGATGGCGAAGAAGTCCGCAATCGAGAAGAACAAGCGCCGCGCGAAGATGGCTGCGGCCTATGCCGGTCGGCGCGAGGCGCTCAAGGCGACGATCATGGATCGTTCGGCGCAGCCCGAGGAACGGTTCCAGGCCGCCCTCGCCCTGGCGGAGCTGCCGCGCAACGCGGCGCGGATCCGTGTCCGCAACCGCTGTGAAGTGAGCGGCCGGCCGCGGGCCTATTATCGGAAGTTGAAGATGTCGCGCATCGCGCTGCGCGAGCTGGCCTCCCAGGGGTTGATCCCCGGGATGGTCAAGTCGAGCTGGTAGGAGGACGGTCGATATGGCGTTGAGCGATCCGCTCGGGGATCTGCTGACCCGCATCCGCAACGGACAGCGGGCGCGGAAGACCAGCATCACCGCTCCTGCCTCGAAGCTTCGGTCGAACGTGCTGGACGTGCTGAAGCGTGAAGGCTTCATCCGCGACTGGCGGCGGGAGGACGATGCGACCGGACAGGGCCAGCTCGTCATCGAGCTGAAGTACCACGAGGGGCAGCCCGTGATCCGCGAGATCTCGCGCGTCTCGAAGCCGGGGCGGCGGGTCTATTCGAAGATCAAGGAGCTGCCGCGGGTGTACGGCGGCCTGGGGATCTCCATCCTGTCGACGCCGCGGGGCGTGATGGCGGACCATGAGGCCCGCGCCGCCAATCTCGGCGGCGAGATCCTCTGCCGCGTGTTCTAAGGGAGTCCGATCGGATGTCGCGCGTCGGAAAGAATCCCGTCGCCGTTCCGGCGGGGGTCACCGTACAGGTGGCCGGACGGACGGTGACGGCGAAGGGCAAGCTCGGTGAGCTGGCTTACGAGGCCAGTGAGCTGGTCAACATCACGCAGGAAGACTCGAAGATCTGGGTCAAGCCTGCCAACGACACCAAGCAAGCGCAGGCCCTCTGGGGCACGGCGCGCGCCCGGGTGGCCAACCTCGTGAAGGGGGTCTCGACCGGGTTCACGCGGTCTCTGGAGATCACGGGCGTCGGCTACCGGGCCGAGGTGCAGGGCAAGACCCTGAACCTGAAGCTCGGTTTCAGCCACGACGTGAACTACCCGATCCCGCCGACCCTGAAGGTCGTCTGCGAGCGCCCGACGGCGATCGAGATCAGCGGGGCCGACAAGAGCGAGGTGGGCCAGTTCGCCGCCGAAATCCGTGGCCTGCGCGGACCCGAGCCCTACAAGGGCAAGGGAGTCCGCTATGCGGACGAGGTCATCCTGCGCAAGGAAGGCAAGAAGAAGTAATGTTGAACGCGCGCGAAAAGCAGGTTCGCCGCACCTTCCGGGTGCGGGCCAGCCTGCGTCGAAAGTCCGCCGGCCGTCCCCGGCTGTCGGTCTTCCGCTCGGGCAAGCACATCTACGCCCAGGTGATCGACGATGGTCGCGGCGTCACCCTGGCCGCGGCTTCGTCCGTCGACAAGGCGCTGCGCGACAGCCTGCGCAGCGGCGCCGACAAGGATGCCGCCGCCGCGGTGGGCAAGCTGCTCGCCGAGCGGGCGACGGCTGCCGGCGTGACGGACGTCGTCTTCGATCGCGGCGGCTATCTCTATCATGGCCGCGTGAAGGCGCTGGCCGACGCCGCCCGTGAAGGCGGGCTGTCGTTCTAGGTTCGGAGAGCGGTTGGTATGGCAAGAGCCCAGAGAGATCAGCGGGGCGGGTCCCGGGAGCGGGAGCGCGATCGCGGCGACCGCGAGGACAGCGAGATCGTCGACAAGCTCGTCGGCATCAACCGCGTCGCCAAGGTGGTGAAGGGCGGCCGGCGCTTCGGCTTCGCAGCCCTCGTGGTGGTCGGTGACCAGCGCGGCCGTGTCGGCTTCGGCCACGGCAAGGCCCGCGAGGTGCCGGAAGCGATCCGCAAGGCGACCGAGTCCGCCAAGCGGGGGATGAAGCGGGTGCCGCTGCGCGAGGGGCGGACGCTGCATCACGACGTCGCCGGGCACTTCGGTGCCGGCCGGGTCGTGCTGCGGGCTGCCCCGGCAGGCACCGGCGTGATCGCCGGCGGCCCGATGCGCGCCATCTTCGAGTGCCTCGGCGTGCAGGACGTGGTGGCGAAGTCGCTGGGGACCCAGAACCCCTACAACATGATCCGCGCGACCTTCGACGCCCTGGTGTCGATGCAGAGCCCGCGGATGGTGGCGCAGCGCCGCGGCCGCAAGGTCAGCGACATTCTCGGCAAGCGTGAGGACGCGGCCGGGGCTGCCGGTCAGGAGTGAGCCCTATGAGCGAGGCCAAGAAGACGGTCACCGTCAAGCAGGTCCATAGCCCGATCGGGCGGACGCAGGATCAGCATGCCACCCTGCGCGGCCTGGGCCTGGGGAAGATGAACCGGGTCCGGGAGCTGGAGGACACGCCGGCGGTCCGCGGCATGATCGCCCGGGTGAAGCATCTGGTCACGGTCGTCGAGTAGGGTTTTCGGGTTAGCATTCGTCGCGGGAAGGCCCATCTGCGATGGGGCCGCGGCGCCAGGTCCGTCGGGTCCAGGCGGAAGCGGCGAGGAAGCAAGACATGAAGCTTAACGAACTGAGCGACAATCCGGGCGCGCGCCACGCGCCGAAGCGGCTGGGTCGCGGCATCGGCTCCGGGCTCGGCAAGACGTCGGGCAAGGGCCACAAGGGCGCGAAGGCGCGCAAGAGCGGCGGCCAGAACGGTTTCGAGGGCGGTCAGATGCCCTTGCACCGCCGGACGCCGAAGCGCGGCTTCAACAACATTTTCGCGCTTGAGTTCAACGAGGTGAACCTCGGGCGCCTGCAGGCGGCGATCGAAGCCGGCAGGCTCGACGCCTCCCAGCCGATCGACCTGGTGGCGCTGCGCAAGGCGGGGCTGTTCAAGCAGCCGCGCGACGGCGTGCGCCTGCTCGGCAAGGGCGAGCTCAGCACGAAGATCGACATCACGGTCGCCGGCGCGTCGAAGTCGGCGGTCGAGGCGGTCGAGCGGGCCGGCGGTACCGTGACGGTCGTGCCCCCGAAGCCCGCGAAGGCGGTCGAGGAGCAGGCTGAGAGCTGAGGTCGCGGCGCCGGGCGGGTGTCCGGCGGGCGATCGGTCAAGCGGTGAGCAGGAACGGGTATGGCCTCTGCGGCAGAACAGCTGGCGGCTAACATCAACTTCGGGTCGCTGGCCAAGGCCACCGAGCTGAAGAAGCGCATCTGGTTCACCCTGGGCGCGCTGATCGTGTACCGGATCGGGACCTACATCCCGGTTCCGGGGATCGATCCGCAGGTCCTGGACCAGATCTTCGCCCAACACGCCGGGGGTATCCTCGGCGTGTTCGACATGTTTGCCGGCGGCGCCCTCGGGCGGATGACGATCCTCGCCCTCGGCATCATGCCGTACATCTCCGCCTCCATCATCATGCAGCTGCTGACGGCGGTGACGCCCAGCCTGAATGCGCTGAAGAAGGAAGGCGAGAGCGGCCGGAAGCGGATCAACCAGTACACCCGTTACGGAACGGTGCTGCTGGCGATCTTCCAGTCCTACGGAATGGCGGTGGGCCTGGAGAACCTGCAGGGCCCGTCGGGATCCGCGGTGATGGATCCCGGGCTGATGTTCCGCTTCGTGACCGTGGTCACCCTGGTCGGGGGAACGATGTTCCTCATGTGGCTGGGCGAGCAGATGACCCAGCGCGGCGTGGGCAACGGCATCTCCCTGATCATCTTCGCGGGGATCGTCGCGGGCCTGCCGCGGGCGATGGCCCAGCTCCTCGAGCTCGGCCGCACCGGGGCGATGTCGACCGGCTTCATCCTGCTGATGATCATCCTGGCCGTCGCCGTCATCACCTTCGTGGTGTTCATGGAGCGCGCGCAGCGCAGGCTGCTGGTCCAGTATCCCAAACGACAGGTGGGCAACCGCATGTTCGGCGGGGAATCGACCCACCTCCCGCTGAAGCTCAACCCGTCGGGCGTGATCCCGCCGATCTTCGCCTCGTCGCTGCTGCTCATGCCGCTGACCGTGGCCGGCTTCTCCGATGCCGCGGGCGGCCCGTCCTGGCTGGTGTGGCTGACGACGAACATCGCCCACGGCCAGCCGCTCTTCATGTTCCTCTATGCGGCGCTGATCATCTTCTTCTCGTTCTTCTATACCTCGGTGGTGTTCAATCCCGAGGAGACGGCGGACAACCTGAAGAAGCACGGCGGCTTCATCCCGGGCTACCGGCCCGGATCGGCGACGGCGGGATATATCGAGTACGTGACGACCCGCCTGGTCGCGGTCGGCGCCCTCTACCTGACCATCGTCTGCCTGCTGCCCGAGTTCCTGATCGCCCGCTACGCCATGCCGTTCTACTTCGGCGGCACCTCTCTGCTGATCGTGGTCTCGGTGACCATGGACACGGTCGCCCAGGTGCACTCGCACCTGCTGGCTCACCAGTACGAGGGGCTGATCAAGAAGTCACGACTGCGGGGGCGGAGGGGATGAACGTCATACTTTTGGGGCCCCCCGGGGCGGGAAAAGGGACCCAGGCGAAACGGCTGCAGGATCGCCACGGGCTGGTGCAGCTCTCCACCGGAGACATGCTGCGTGCGGCCGTGGCATCGGGCAGCGACCTGGGCCGCGAGGCGAAGGCCATCATGGACGCCGGCAAGCTGATGCCGGACGACCTGATGATCGAGATGATCTCCCAGAGGGTGGATCAGCCGGACTGCGAGAACGGCTTCATTCTCGACGGCTTCCCCCGGACGGTCCCGCAGGCCGACGCGCTGGACAGGTTGCTGGAGCGCAAGGGGCTGAAGCTGCACGCCGTGATCGAGCTCAAGGTCGATGAGGCGGCGCTGATCAGCCGGATCGAGACCCGCGCGGCCGAGACGGGTGGTGCGCGCAGTGACGACAATGTCGAGACGCTGAAGCGGCGGCTCGACGTCTATCGCCAGCAGACCGCGCCGATCCTGCCGTACTACGCCGACAGGGGCGTGCTGAAGACCGTCGACGGCATGGCGCCGATCGAGGACGTGACGCGCGAGATCGAGGCCATCCTGGCCGACGCGCGGAAGTGATCCGGCGGCATTGACAAGCCGTCACCCGGCCCTATAGTCCGCGCCTCCCGGGCGCGCAGGCGACAGCCGGGTCTTTGAGTATGGAATTGGTTGTCCGGGTAGCCGGCCCGGGCGGCGAGTGGTGTTCGAGGAGACGAGGCGTGGCGCGTATTGCAGGTGTCAACATCCCGACCGGAAAGCGGGTCGAGATCGGCCTGACCTACATTCACGGGATTGGCCGGACCCGGGCCAAGGAGATCTGCGACAAGCTCGAGATCGCCGATGCCCGTCGCGTCAGCGACCTGACGGACGACGAGGTGCTGCGCATCCGCGAGATGATCGACCGCGACTACGTGGTCGAAGGCGACCTCCGCCGCGAGGTCGCGATGAACATCAAGCGTCTGATGGACCTCGCTTGCTATCGGGGGCTGCGCCACCGCAAGGGGCTGCCGGTGCACGGCCAGCGCACCCACACCAACGCCCGGACCCGGAAGGGCAAGGCCGTGGCGATCGCCGGCAAGAAGAAAGCCACGAAGTAAGCTTCCGAGAAGGACCTGTAGAAGACCATGGCCAAGCCACAAGCCGCCGGTCGCGTTCGTCGCCGCGAGAAGAAGAACATCACTTCCGGCATCGCTCATGTGAACGCGAGCTTCAACAACACCACGATCACCATCACCGACGTGCAGGGCAACGCCATCGCCTGGTCGTCGGCCGGTTCGCAGGGCTTCAAGGGGTCGCGCAAGTCGACGCCCTACGCCGCGCAGATGGCGGCGGAGAACGCCGGCCGGAAGGCGCAGGAGCACGGCATGCGCACCCTCGAGGTGAACGTGAAGGGGCCCGGTTCCGGCCGCGAGTCGGCTCTGCGGGCGCTGCAGTCGGTGGGTTTCGCCATCACCGCGATCCGCGACGTGACGCCGATCCCGCACAACGGCTGCCGGCCACCGAAGCGCCGCCGCGTCTGACGCACCTCTTTCCCCTCCGCCCGATGCAGTGGGGGCCGGCGTTCTCGAGCGCGCCGGTCACCCGGGACAGGGCGGAGATCGCGCCGAAAGGACGGCCCCCGCGCGGGCCGTTCCTTTCGTTTCGTGAAACCCGCTCGAGACGACGAGGAATTCGATCGTGCTTCAGAAGAATTGGACCGACCTGATCAAGCCGAGCAAGCTGGAGATCCAGCCCGGCGCCGACCCCAAGCGCCTTGCGCGCGTGGTCGCCGAGCCGCTGGAGCGGGGATTCGGCCTCACCCTCGGCAACGCGCTGCGCCGGATCCTGCTGTCCTCCCTGCGGGGCGCGGCGGTGACCGCCATCCAGATCGACGGCGTGCTGCACGAGTTCTCGTCGATCCCCGGGGCCCGCGAGGACGTCACGGACATCGTGCTGAACATCAAGGCACTGGCCCTGCGGATGCAGGGCGAGGGGCCGAAGCGCATGCGCCTGCGGGCGGACGGGCCGGTCGAGGTCACGGCGGCGATGATCGAGACGCCCGCCGAGATCGACATCATGAACCCCGACCTGGTGATCTGCACGCTGGACGACGGCGCGCGCATCGACATGGAGCTGACCGTCGACAACGGGAAGGGCTACGTGCCCGGCAGCGCCAACCGTCCTGAGGACGCGCCGATCGGGCTCATCCCCGTCGACTCGCTCTTCTCGCCGGTCCGGCGCGTCTCCTACAAGGTGGAGAACACCCGCGTCGGCCAGGTGACCGATTTCGACAAGCTGACGATGGACATCGAGACCAACGGCGCCAACACGCCCGAGGACGCGCTGGCGTTGGCCGCACGGATCCTGCAGGACCAGCTGCAGCTCTTCATCAACTTCGAAGAGCCCCAGGCGCGACCGGTCATCGAGGAAAAGTCGGATCTGCCGTTCAACCGCAACCTTCTGCGGAAGGTGGACGAGCTCGAACTGTCGGTGCGTTCCGCCAACTGCCTGAAGAACGACAACATCGTCTACATCGGCGATCTGGTTCAGAAGAGCGAGGCGGAGATGCTCCGCACGCCGAACTTCGGGCGGAAGTCGCTGAACGAGATCAAGGAGGTGCTGTCCCAGATGGGCCTGCACCTGGGTATGGAGATCTCGAACTGGCCGCCGGAGAACATCGAGGATCTGGCGAAGCGGCTCGAAGAGCCCTACTGAGACGCGCCCCGATCCGGGGCGAAGGGGGCGTGCGGCCTCCGACCTCGTGACGCCGCTGCGTAACCCTGCGCAGCGGGTCGGGAGGCTGACTGATCGGCTTCGTGCGCGAAGCCAGGACGAGAAAGGAGACGACGGATGCGTCACGGAATGGCCCAGCGCAAGCTCGGGCGGAAGACGCAGCATCGGCGCGCCATGCTGGCGAACATGGCCGCTTCGCTGGTGAAGCACGAACAGATCGTGACCACGCTGCCGAAGGCGAAGGAGCTGCGGCGCGTCGTCGACCGGCTCGTGACCCTCGGCAAGCGCGGCACCCTCCATACCCGCCGGCAGGCGGCGTCCCAGCTGCGGGACGAGGCCATGGTGAAGAAGCTGTTCGAGGTCCTCGGGCCGCGCTACGCCAGCCGGAACGGGGGCTATACCCGCGTCCTGAAGGCCGGTTTCCGCTACGGCGATATGGCGCCTCTTGCGGTGATCGAACTGGTCGATCGTGACGAGTCGGCGAAGGGCCAGGATTCCGGTCCGACCGCCGAGCGGACTGAGGACGAGGACGACGAGGACTGAGCCTCCGTCGCCGCGGTCCGGGAAAAGAGGCCCCGCCGGTTCGGCGGGGCCTTTTTCATTGGGCTTGAAATGGATGCCGAAGGGCGCTCCGATGGAGGGAGAGAAAAGATCGCCCGGCTCGCGAAGAGCGGGTGCCATGGGAGGTCGGGACGTGGGTGTGCGGCCGTCGGCGCAGGAGGTTGATCTCCGGCACCTCATCGATGCCATCTCGGATCACGCCGTCTTCATGCTCGGGACGGAAGGCCGGATCCTCACCTGGAACCTGGGGGCCGAGCGCCTCTACGGCTACTCGGGCGGCGCCGTGGTCGGCGAGCCTTTCGAAATTCTCTTCTCCGCTTCGGAACGCGAGCAGGGCCATCCCGCACGGGTTCTGGCAGAGGCGGCGGCGCAGGGCCGCTGTGCCTACCAGGGGACGAAGCGGCGCGCCGACGGGACGACCTTCCACGCTGCCGTCGTGATCAATGCCATCCGCAGTGAAGGGGGCGGCCTGGACGGCTTCGCCAAGGTCACCCGGGACGTCTCCGACTATGTGAGGACAGTCGAGGAACTGCGGGACAAGGCCGAGCTCATCGATGCCATGATGAACGCGATGGTGGACAGCGTTGTCCTCATCGACGAGACCGGCATCATCCGCCGGGCCAATGGCGCCACCGAGCGGATCTTCGGCTATGCCCAGGCGGAGCTCGTCGGCCGCAACGTGAAGATGCTGATGCCGGAGGAGATCGCGGCGCGCCACGACGCCATAATCGCCGACTACCTGAGGACAGGCGTGGCGCGGATCATCGGGATCGGCCGGGAGGTGGAGGGGCGCCGCAAGGACGGCACGTTCTTCCCCATCGATCTCGCGGTGGGCGAGGTGGTGCAGAACCGCCAGCGGATGTTCATCGGCACGATGCGGGACATCAGCGAGCGCCGGACGCTCGAAGCGCAGTTCCGCCAGGCGCAGAAGATGGAGATCGTCGGCCAGATCAGCGGCGGTATTGCCCATGATTTCAACAACATGCTGACGGTGATCTTCGGCAATCTCGAACTCGTCCTCGAAGGCGGTCGGATGTCCGCGCAGGACCAGAAGAACCTGGAGGTCGTGCAGCAGGCCGCCGAGAAGGCCGCCCGCCTCACCAGCCAGCTCGTCGCCTTCTCCCGCCGGCAGCCGCTCGCTCCCCAGGACATCGACTGTCAGCAACTCCTCCAGGGGGTCGAGCGCCTTCTGCAGCGGGTCATGCCGGCGGACGTGGTGGTGACCGTTCACCCGGCGCAGAAGCTGTGGAAGGCCTTCGTCGACCCGGTGCAGCTGGAGAGCGCGATCCTCAACCTGGCCCTCAACGCCCGCGACGCCATGCCGGACGGAGGGGCGCTCACCATCGAATCGGCGAATGCCGTGCTGGACGAGGCCTATGCCGGCCGGCAGACCGAGGTGGCACCCGGCCCCTACGTCATGATCGCAGTCACCGACACCGGGACGGGGATGCCGCACGAGGTGGTCGCCAGGGCCTTCGAACCCTTCTTCACGACGAAGGGCGTGGGCAAGGGCAGCGGTCTCGGCCTCTCCATGGTGCACGGCTTCGTGAAGCAGTCGCGCGGGCACGTCCAGATCTACAGCGAGGTGGGGCAGGGGACGACCATAAAGCTCTACCTGCCGCGGGCGGCCGGAGAGGCCGACGACGCTCAGGTGGAGATGGGCGGGCTCGACAGGCCGGAGACGGGCCGGGCGACGATCCTGCTGGTGGAGGACGAACCCGAGGTCCGGGCCTTCTCTGCCGATCAGCTTCGCTCGCTTGGCTACAGGGTCTTCGACGCCGCCAACGGGGACGAGGCCATGATGCTCATGCAGAAGGGCCTGGCGCCGGATCTGCTGTTCACCGACGTCGTTCTCACCGGCTCGATGAACGGCCGTCAGCTGGCGGCGGAAGTCTGCAAGCTGAGGGCCCGGACGAAAGTGCTCTTCACCTCCGGCTATCCTGTCGCCGCCCTGGTCCACAACGGGCGGTTGGACGAGGGGGTCGAACTGCTGCTGAAGCCCTACCGGCGGCGCGAATTGGCCGCCCGCATCGCCGAGTTGCTCGCCGGCACCCGCTGAACCGGCCGGCAGCTCAGAACATGGCTTCGAGGACGCGGTCCGGCGGCCGGTGGCCGTCGGCGAAGGTCTTGATGTTGATGATGACCTTCTCGCCCATCGCGCGTCGGCCCTCGATCGTCGCCGAGCCCATGTGCGGCAGCAGCACGACGTTCGGGAGCTTGAGCAGCTTCGGATTGATCGCCGGCTCGTTCTCGTAGACGTCGAGCCCAGCTCCACCGAGTTCGCCGGCCACCAGCATGCGGACCATGGCGTTCTCGTCGATCACCTCGCCGCGGGCCGTGTTGATCAGCAGTGCGTCGGGCCGCATCAGCTTCAGCCGCCGGGCGGAGAGCAGATGGAAGGTCGCCGGCGTGTGCGGGCAGTTGACCGAGATGACGTCCATCCGTGCCAGCATCTGGTCGAGGCTCTCCCAGTAGGTGGCCTCGAGCTCGTTCTCGATCTCTTCGTCCACCCGGCGCCGGTTGTGATAGTGGATCGAAAGGCCGAAGCCGCGGGCCCGGCGGGCCACGGCCTGTCCGATGCGGCCCATGCCCACGATGCCAAGCCGCTTGCCGCCGATGCGGTGACCGAGCATCGCGGTCGGGCTCCATCCGGTCCACTTGCCGCTGCGCGCGAGACGCTCTCCCTCGGTCAGCCGCCGGGCGACCGAGAGGATCAGGGCCATGGTCATGTCGGCGGTGTCCTCGGTCAGGACCCCCGGCGTGTTGGTGACGGTGATGCCGCGCTGGCGTGCGGATTTCAGGTCGATGTGGTCGACGCCGGTGCCGAACGAGGCGATCAGGCGCAGGTTCGGGCCGGCCTGACTGAGAACCGCCGCGTCGATCCGGTCGGTCACCGTCGGCACCAGGACGTCGGCCTGCTTCACGGCCTCGATCAGCGCCGCCTGGTCCATCGGCTCGTCGTCGCTGTTCAGCCGGCAGTTGAACAGCTCCATCATGCGCGTCTCGATCACGTCGGGAAGGCGGCGGGTGACGATCACGAGGGGCTTGGTCATGGGCTTTTCCGCTGGCTGCAGAGGTCGCGGGGCTCCGGCCACCGGCCGTGCCGGTGCGCGGACAGCGCGCTTTAGCAGCCGGTCCGCTGATTTGTCCAGTGGCGGCGCCCCGCCGGTCTCTTGCGGCGGCGATCCGTCCCTTGACCGGATCGCCACGGCTGCACTACCCGAATGGTCGATGAAACCTCTGCTGCCTCTTCTGCTGCTCGTCGCGGGACTGCTGACGGCGTGGCTGCCGGGCACCGCGGCTGCGGCCGCGGCGGACGGCGAGGAGGCTGCGCCGCCACGGGAACGCCCGGGCACCGGACTGCCGCTGCCGCGGTTCGTCTCGCTGCGGGCGAACAAGGTCTTCCTGCGCAGCGGGCCCGGCTACAACTACCCCATCCGCTTCGTCTATCAGCGCCGGCAGTTGCCGGTGCAGATCATCGACGAGTTCGACACCTGGCGGCAGATCCGCGACTGGCAGGGGGATGTCGGATGGGTGCACGAGGCCATGCTGACCGGCAACCGCACGGCCCTGGTGACGGCCGGCGAGGCTCTGCTTCGCCAGTCCCCCAAGGACGAGGCCGCGCCTGTCGCCCGCCTGCAGCACCTGGTGATCGGCAACCTGCGCGGCTGCGTGAAAGGCTGGTGCGAGCTTTCCGTCTCGACCTATGACGGCTGGTTGCCGAGCAGCGAGATCTGGGGCACCGACGGCTCCGACGAGACGGCGCCGCGCTGACCTCAGTCCAGGTCCTGGGCGAGCGCCGCCCTGGTCGTCTCGGGCATCACCGCCATGTGGCCGTACTCCGGATGCTCCACGCCCAGCAGCACCCGTGCGCCTGCGGACTTGAACGCGGCCGCCTGCTCGTCCGTCAGCGGGAAATGCAGGAAGTGGATCGACGAGGTCTTCCCGTCGGCCTTGGTGCGCTCGACATCGCTTTCCGCCACCGCCTGGCTGCGCCGACCGGCGACCTCGAGGTAGAAGCACTTCTCCACACCGCCGAGCCTGGACAGCAGGGCATGGCGGCGCTGCGGATCCTCGATCTCGAACATCACCGTCGCGACCAGCTCCCGTCCCTGGGGCACGAGGGGATTGTAGGCCGATAGTTCGTCGTCGATCTGCGCCTCACCGCCCTTCTCGATGTGGAGCATCTCCTGGATCTGCGCCCACATCGTCTCCCAGTTCTCGAAATAGAAAGTGCAGACCGGCCCGACGGCACAGCGACGATGGCGCTTCAGCTCCACCATCCGCTGGCGGACCGCCCTGCGTTCCGCGGCATAACGGCCGTCGTCCCAGATGTCGGCCCGGGTGATGCTGCGCTTGCGCTGGGTCGTGGTGGACATGAGGTCTCCTTTTCGGTCGACCGCTAGAGAGGGATGCCGTAGGCCTCGGCCAGGATCTCGACCGGATGCCGGGATGCGGCGGGGATCGGCTTTCGCTCGGCGGCCGGCGTGGCGGCGTCGATGCGCTCCATGCCCTGGCGGATGTGCATCCCCGCGAGCGGGCACTCGGACGCCAGGTACTTCGGCGCCGCCTTGTAGACGTCCCGCGCCACCGGCTTGCCGACCTTCAGCGCCGTCTCGAAGTTGCCTTTGCGAACGCCCCAGGACCCGCCGTGGCCCGAGCACCGCGGCAGCATCTTGATCTCCGCCTCGGGAATCTGTTTCAGCAGCTCGCGGGCCTTGTTTCCCATGTTCTGCGCCCGCGAGTGGCAGGCGAGGTGCAGGGCGATCGTCCCCTCCACCGGCTGCAGGCCCGGTGCCAGCCCCTCTTTCGCCGCGATGTCGACGAGATACTCCGTCACGTCGAACGTCGCCTGGGCGAGCCGCTTGACCGCCTCGTCGTCAGGCAGGAGCAGCGGCCACTCGAACTTCAGCATGAGGGCGCAGGACGGCGTGAGGGCGAGGATGTCGTAGCCCTCGTCGATCCAGCGCCCCATCTCCTTCGCCACGCTCCGCGCCCGGGCCGCCACGTCGGCCAGGTCGCCCTGCTCGAATTGCGGCATGCCGCAGCAGGTGGGATAGACCACCCGTGTCTCGACCCCGTTCCGGGCGAGGACGCCCTGGGCTGCGCGGCCGATCCGCGGCTCGTTGTACTCGACGAAACAGGTGGCATAGAGGACGGCCTTGCGGCCATGGGCGGGGGCGGTGCGCTCGACCTCGGGGGCGTCGAGCGCCTGCTGGCTGAAGGTCTCGTAGTGGAAGGCGGGCAGGGCCGCCGCGGGGTCGACGTCGGCCAGCCGTTCCATCAACGGGCGCATCAGCCTGTTGTCGGTGGCGCCGGCCCAGTTGGCCAGGGGGGCCATCAGGCCCGCCAGCTTGCCGTTCCGGTCGGTGGCGGAGAGGGCGCGGGCGCTCCAGGACCCCTTGCCGTGCTTCAGCTCGGCCGCCCGGTAGCGCAGCATCAGGTGCGGGAAGTCCAGGTTGAACTCATGGGGCGGCACGTAGGGGCAGCTCACCATGAAGCACATGTCGCAGAGGGTGCAGGCGTCGACGACCTGCTTGTAGTCCTTCTTGGCGACGCCATCGAGTTCGCCCGTGGGCGATTCGTCGATCAGGTCGAACAGGCGCGGGAACGAGTCGCACAGGTTGAAGCAACGGCGGCAGCCGTGGCAGATGTCGAAGACCCGCTCCAGCTCCGCCTCGATCTTCTCCATGTCGAAGAAGTCCGGGTCGTTCCAATCCAAAGGATGGCGCACCGGCGCGTCGAGACTGCCTTCCCGCATCGTTCCTCCCTCAGGTCGCACATCGGGCTCACGCGTTCCCGGGGCATCGCGCCCGAACTGGAGCGCGCGGCGTCCGCCGCTGTCACCGATCGCGCGGGAGCGGCGTCAGCCGCTCCCGGCACTCGGACGTCAACAGGTCAGGCGAGGGTGTCCAGAGCCTTCTGGAAGCGGCCGGCGTGGCTCTTCTCGGCCTTGGCGAGCGTCTCGAACCAGTCGGCGATCTCGTCGAAGCCCTCTTCGCGGGCCGACCGGGCCATGCCCGGGTACATGTCGGTGTACTCGTGGGTCTCACCGGCCACGGCGGCCTTCAGGTTCAGAGAGGTGTCGCCGATCGGCTCGCCGGTGGCGGGGTCACCGACCTCCTCCAGGAACTGGAGATGCCCATGGGCATGGCCGGTCTCGCCCTCGGCGGTGGAGCGGAAGACCGCGGCGACGTCGTTGTAGCCTTCGACGTCCGCCTTCTGTGCGAAATAGAGGTAACGGCGGTTGGCCTGGGACTCGCCGGCGAAGGCGTCCTTCAGGTTCTGTTCCGTCTTTGTACCCTTGAGTGCAGGCATCGATCTCTCTCCCGATGAACGCTCGTGCGCTTTGGTTCTTTGTGTCGGGATCTGTGTCCACGACATACTTTTGATATAGGGAGGAGCCTTGGCGAGTCAATGAATTAGAATAAATCCAAAGTAGCGCCGCCGGCGTCAGGCCTTCTCGGTCGCGCGCTCGGCGCTCCGCAGCGCGAACCGGCGCCCGCAGTAGGGGCACTCGATGCGGCCCTTGCCTTCCATGTTGAGGAAGACCCGCGGGTGCCCGAGGGCGCCGCCACCGCCGTCGCACGCCACCACTTCATGATCGACCGCGATCGTCTCCGACATTCTTCCGCCCCCTCTCCTGGCGCATGACGGGGGTGACTATAGTGAGGCGCGCCGGTTGGGCAAAGGCTTGCGCCACCGGCGCGGCGAGCCTACCAACGGGCAGCCATCGCTCTCACAGCGAAAAGACATGCTTCAGAAGACCGACTTTCCCCGCGACCTGCCGGAGTTCGCCGTGGAAGTGCGGGGGCTTTCCAAGGTCTACCGCGCGAGCGGCCGCAGCCCCGCCAAGACGGCCCTCGAGGACGTCGACCTGGCGATCCCGCGCGGTTCCCTCTTCGGACTGCTGGGGCCGAACGGCGCCGGAAAGTCGACGCTCATCAATATCCTCGCCGGGCTCGTCATCAAGACGTCGGGCAGCGCCAGCATCTGGGGCAACGATATCGACCGCCAGACGCGGGCGGCCCGCGCGGCGATCGGCATCGTGCCGCAGGAACTCAACATCGATCCCTTCTTCACGCCGCGGGAACTGCTCGAGCTCCAGGCGGGGCTCTACGGCGTCCCGCGGCGCGAGCGCAAGACCGACGAGATCCTCGCGATGCTGGGCCTGAGCGACAAGGCCAACGCCTACAGCCGGGCGCTGTCGGGCGGGATGCGGCGGCGGCTGATGGTCGCCAAGGCGATGGTGCACTTCCCGCCGGTCCTGGTCCTCGACGAACCCACCGCCGGCGTCGACATCGAACTGCGCCAGCAGCTCTGGGCACGGGTGCGGGAACTCAACGAGCGCGGCACGACCGTGCTGCTGACGACCCACTACCTGCAGGAAGCCGAAGAGCTCTGCGACACCATCGCGATCATCAATCGCGGCCGGGTCATCGCCTGCGAGCCGACGCCGAAGCTGCTGCGGCGGCTGGACAACAAGACCTTGCAACTGGTGCTCGCTCAGCCCGTCGACCGCCTGCCCGAGGCGCTCGCCGCCCTCGGCGGAGAGCTGATCGAGCCGCAGCGCATCCTCTTCCGCTATCGCGCCAGCGCCTCGCCCGTGCCGCAGATTCTCGCCGCGACGCAGGCTGCGGGGCTGGTCGTCGCGGACCTGCGCACGGAGGAGAGCGACCTGGAGGACATCTTCCTGCAGCTCACGCGCGGCGACCAGCCTGCCGCCCCAGGCCAGCGCAGCGCGGAGCCGGCGCTGACCTGATGATCCGGGCCGTCGGCCTCCTTCTGGCCGTGCTCCTGAGCGTGGCCGCCTGTGCGCCCCGCTATGCGCCGCCCGGACCGGCCGACCGCGACCCCGCCCTGGTGCTGGAGACGGACAGCGTCTTCGTCACCTCCGACGGGCTGCGCCTGCCGCTCCGCGTGTGGCTGCCCGCCGAGAAGCCCCGCGCCATCGTGCTGGCGCTCCATGGCCTCGGCGACTACGGCAACGCCTTCAGCGGCCAGGCCCTTGGCTTCACCGCCGCCGGAGTGGGACTGGTGGCCTACGACCAGCGGGGCTTCGGCGCGTCGCCGTCGCCAGGCCTCTGGCCTGGGCAGGACCGTCTGGTGGAGGACCTCCGCGAGGCAGCCGAGGAGGTGCATCGCCGCTTTCCCGGCGTGCCGCTCTACCTGCTGGGAGAGTCGATGGGGGGTGCCGTGGTCCTGGCGGCCCAGGGCAGCGACCGCCCGGCCGACGTCGCCGGGATCATTCTGGCCGCCCCCGCGGTCTGGGCCCGCTCCACCCAGCCCTGGTACCAGCGCGCGGCGCTGTGGATGGCCGTGCGGCTCTTTCCGGGATGGAAGCCGACGGGGGAGGGGCTGAACCGCATGCCCTCGGACAACATGGACATGCTTCGCAAGCTGGCGGCCGACCCCCTGGTGCAGAAGGCCTTCCGCATCGACCTGCTGGAGGGCGTCGTGAACCTGATGGACAGCGCGCTCGCTGCCGGCCCGCACATCGACGGCCCCGTGCTGCTGCTCTACGGGCAGCACGACCAGATCGTGCCGCGCCAGCCGATCGAGAGGCTCTGGGCGTCGCTGAGCGACGATCCTCAGGCCCGCTTCGTCGACTATCCGGACGGCTGGCACATGCTGCTGCGCGACCTGCAGGGGGCGACAGTGCTCGCCGACATCCTGGCCTGGATCAAGGAGCCCCAGGGGCCGCTGCCCTCGGGATTCGAGCGTGGGCGGGCGGCGGGATCATGACCGCGCGGTCCTCGCAACCCTGGTTCGCCACCTTCTTCACCGGCCTGGCGAACCGCTTCTGGGCCGACGCCGTCGACGTCGACCAGACGGCGGAGGAGTGCGCCTGGATGGAGGCGGCGCTCGACGTGCCCGAAGGCGCGCCGCTGCTCGATCTCGCCTGCGGCCGGGGGCGGCATGCCATCCCCTTCGCCCGGGCCGGCTACGCCGTTACGGCCGTGGACCTCTCGGCCGAGGAACTGGCGGAAGGACAGGCCGAGGCGGAAGACCTGCCGATCACCTGGCTGGCGGCCGACATGCGCCGCCTGCCGGCGGACCTGCGGGTCGCAGGCGCCTGGTGCTTCGGCAACTCCTTCGGCTACCTGCCGCGGGAGGGGACGCGCGAGATGCTGGCCGGACTCGGGCGGGCGGTCCGGCAGGGCGGCCGGCTGCTGATCGACACGGCCTACGTGGCCGAGGCGATCCTGCCGAACCTGGAAGGACGCTATTGGCAGGAGGCCGGCGGCGTCCTCTGCGCCATCGAAAACGACTACGACGTCGCCACTTCGACCCTGACCTGCCGCTACCTCTTCACCGCCGGCGGGCGCAGCGAGCGCAAGGACATGCGCTGCTGCGTCTACACGGTCGCGGAACTGACGGCGCTGCTCGACGCGGCGGGGTTCGTGGTCGAGCGCCTCCACGGCGACTGCGACGGCCGGCCGTTCGAACTGGGAGATTCCCGGCTGCTGCTGGCCGCGCGCCGTCGATGACCCCGGCCGCCGACGAGGCTCGAACCGCCGGCCATGAGCGCGGTCTGCGGGAAGGCGCGCCGCTGATCGCCTTCGGCGTCCTGCTGGCACTCTGCTCCAGCTTCGGCCAGACCTTCTTCATCGCCCTTTTCGGCGCCGACTTCCGGGCGGCCTACGATCTCAGCGTCGGCGGCCTGGGCAGCCTCTATTCCGCCGCGACCCTGTGCTCGGGCCTGCTGATGCTGCGCGTCGGCGCGCTGCTCGACCGCGTCGCCCTCTGGCACTACGGCATGGCCGCCTGCCTCGGCCTGACGCTGGCGGCCCTGCTGACGGCCTTCGGCGGCCACGTCGCCCTGCTGGCTCTGGCCCTGTTTCTGCTGCGTCTCAGCGGGCAGGGGATGATGAGCCACGCCGCCTCGACGTCCATGGCCCGCTTCTTCGGCCGCCATCGGGGCAAGGCGATCTCGCTGGCGGCGCTCGGCCACCCGCTGGGCGAGGCCGTGCTGCCGACCCTCACCGTCGCCCTGATGGCGGCGCTGGGCTGGCGCGACGTCTGGCTGCTGGCGGCAGCCGTGGTCGCCTTCGCCGTGGCGCCGGCGACGGTGCTGCTGCTGCGGCGGGCGGGCGACGCGGGCAGGCGGGCGGCGGCCTCGGGCGCCTACGACTTCAGCCTGCGCGGCTTCTTCGGCCAGCGGCGGGTCCTGCTGATGCTGCCGGGCCTGATGGCGCCGGGCTTCATCAACACCGGCATCTTCTTCCACCAGACCTGGATCGCCGAGGCACGCGGCTGGGCGCTGTCCTGGATCGCGCTCTGCTTCGTCGGCTATGCGGCCGCCTCGGTCGGCGCCATGCTGCTGGGCGGGCTGCTGGTGGACCGCTTCACCGCCCGCCGGCTCATGCCCTTCTACCTGCTGCCTCTGGCGGCCGGCTGCCTCGTGCTGGCCGCCGTGCCGGCGCCCTGGGCCGCGGCCGCCCTCATGCTGCTGCTGGGGACCACCCAGGGGCTGTCCTTCACCGTCGTCACGGCCGTCTGGGCCGAACTCTACGGCGCGACCTACCTCGGCTCGATCCGCGCGGCGGTCACCGCGGTCGCGGTGATCTCGACCGCCCTGGCGCCGGGCCTCCTGGGCCTGCTGTTCGACGGCGGCGTGTCGGTCGCCGCCGTCGCGGGTGGCTGCGGCCTCTATGCCCTGGCGGGCGCCACGCTCATGGCCGGCCTGTTCCGCCGACCGGCCTGAGCGGCTTCAGACCGACAGGACCTTGCCGGGGTTCATCAGCCCCTGCGGGTCGAGGGCCTGCTTGATCGCCCGCATCAGGCTGAGCGCCTCGCCGTGCTCGGCCTGCAGGAAGGGGATCTTGCCGTAGCCGACGCCGTGCTCGCCGGTGCAGGTGCCGCCCATGGCGATGGCCCGCATGTTCATACGCTCGCAGTGAGCCTCGGCCCGGTGCAGCTCGTCGGGATCGTTCGGGTCGATCAGGTAGACCAGGTGGAAGTTGCCGTCGCCGACGTGGCCCACCAGCGGGGCGACCAGCCGGCTCTCCTCGATGTCGCGCTTGGTTTCCAGGATGCACTCTGCGAGGCGGGAGATGGGCACGCAGACGTCGGTCGCCCAGCCGCCGGACCCTGGCCGCAGCCCCTTGGCCGCCCAGTAGGCGTCGTGGCGGATCTGCCAGAGCTTGGAGCGGTCCTCCTGCTCGGTCGCCCACTCGAACGCCGAGCCGCCGCACTCGGAGGCCAGCGCCTCGGTGCGCTCGGCCTGCTCCTTCACCCAGGCCTCGGTGCCGTGGAACTCGAAGAAGAGGGTCGGCTTGACGGGATAGTCGGCCTTGGAGAAGCGGTTGCAGGCGTCGACCTGGACCTCGTCCAGCAGTTCGATGCGCGCGACGGGGATGCCCGACTGGATGGTGTAGATGACCGTGTCGACCGCCCCTTCCAGGGTGTCGAAGGAGCAGACCGCGGCGCCGATGGCCTCCGGCACGCCGTAGAGCTTCACCTGCACCTCGGTGATGATGCCCAGCGTGCCCTCGGAGCCGACGAAGAGCCGGGTCAGGTCGTAGCCGGCCGAGGACTTCCGCGCCCGGCCGCCGGTGCGGATGATGCGGCCGTCGGCCGTCACCACCGTCAGCCCCAGGACGTTCTCGCGCATGGTGCCGTAACGCACGGCGTTGGTGCCCGAGGCGCGGGTGGCGGTCATGCCGCCCAGAGAGGCGTCGGCGCCGGGGTCGATCGGGAAGAAGAGCCCGCTGCCGCGCAGGTGCTCGTTCAGCTGCTTGCGGGTGACGCCGGCCTGCACGCGGCAGTCGAGATCGGCCTCGTTGACCTCCAGCACCTGGTTCATGCCGGACAGGTCGATGCAGACCCCGCCGCGCAGGGCGGCGATGTGCCCCTCCAGGGAGGTTCCGGTGCCGTAGGGCACCATGGGGGTGGCATGGGCGCTGCACAGACGGGCGACCGCGGCCACCTCCTCGGTGGTCTGGCAGAAAGCCACGGCGTCGGGCGGCGCGCCCTTGTGGAAGCTGACGTCCTGGCCATGGTGCTCGCGCACCGCCAGGGCGGTGCTGACGCGATCACCCAGCAGGGCCTGGAGCCCTTCCAGCAGTTCGTTCTTCAGTGCGGTCTCGGCGGCCATCGGATCCTCCCGGGGCGCAGCTTAGCCCATCGCGTCGGCGATGGCAGCGTTTCCAGCGCAGGCGAAACCCCCTATCTAGGCGCGGACTTGGTATTGCGGGAGGGCGGCTTGGCGGAACGGGTCGATGCAGTGGTGGTCGGGGCCGGCGTGGTCGGCCTCGCCTGCGCGCGCGCCCTGGCGCGTGCCGGGCGGGACGTGCTGATCCTGGAGGCGGCCGACGCCTTCGGCACGGAGACCTCCTCGCGCAGCAGCGAGGTGATGCACGCGGGCCTCTACTATCCCACCGGCAGCCTCAAGGCGCGGCTCTGCGTCCAGGGGCTGGGGGCGCTCTACGCCTACTGCGAGAGCCACGGGGTCGCCCACCGCCGCTGCGGCAAGCTGATCGTCGCGACCAGCCCCGAACAGGAGCCGGCGCTGCTGGCCCTGCAGGACAAGGCGCGGGAGAACGGGGCGGGGGACCTGCCGCTGCTGACCGCGGCCCAGGCGCGGGGCCTGGAGCCGGATCTCTCCTGCGTCGCGGCCCTCCACTCGCCGAACACCGGCATCATCGACTCCCATGGGCTGATGCTGTCCTACCTGGGCGAGGCCGAGGAGGCCGGGGCCATGCTCGCGCTGTCGGCACCGGTGGAGCGCGGCCGGCTGGAGGCCGACGGCGTCGTCCTCGAGGTGGGCGGGGCGGCACCCATGACTCTGGCGGCGCGTCTGGTGGTGAATGCGGCCGGCCTGCAGGCGGTGGCGCTGGCGCGGCGGATCGACGGGCTGGAGCCGGCCACGGTTCCGCCCGCCTTCTTCGCCAAGGGGAACTACTTCGCGCTCGCCGGTCGGGCGCCTTTTTCGCGGCTGGTCTATCCCATGCCCGAGCCGGGCGGGCTGGGGGTGCACCTGACCATCGACCTCGGCGGGCAGGCCCGCTTCGGGCCGGACGTCGAGTGGGTGCCGGCGCCGACCGACTACGCCGTCGACCCGGCCCGCTGCGCGCGCTTCTACGGAGAGATCCGGCGCTATTGGCCGGCCCTGCCGGACGGGGCGCTGCAGCCGGCCTACGCCGGCATCCGCCCGAAGCTGGTCGGGCCCGGGGCGCCGGCCGCCGACTTCCTGATCCAGGGACCGGCCGAGCATGGCGCCGCCGGCCTGATCAACCTCTTCGGCATCGAGAGCCCCGGCCTCACCGCTTCCCTTGCCCTCGCCGACGAGGTGGCGCGGCTGGCGGGGTGACAGGCCTGACGGCCGACCCGCGGTTCAGTTCAACTCGGCGCGCAGCTTCTGGCGGAGCACGTCGATCGGCACCGGCTTGCCCTCCACGTCCAGGTGCCAGAAGGTCCAGCCGTTGCAGGCTGGCGCGCCCTGCACCGCGGCGCCGACCTGGTGGATCGAGCCGCGGAACTGCCCCATGGCGGAGACCGACACGAGCGTGCCGTCGGGGCGCACCTTGGCGCTGAAGCGCCGGCCGGGCGCGTAGAGCTGGGTGCCCGGTTCCAGCAGCCCGCGCTCCACCAGCCAACCGAAGGGGATGCGCGGCTCCTCGCGCTTCGGCTTGACCTCCAGCAGGCTGGCGTCCTCCACCGGCACCACCCGGGCGATGCGTTCCCGGGCGATTTCCACGTAGCGCGCCTCGCGTTCGATGCCGATCCAGCGTCGCCCCAGGCGCTTGGCCACCGCGGCCGTGGTGCCGCTGCCGAGGAAGGGGTCGAGCACCAGCTGCCCCGGGCGGCTGGATGCCATGATGATCCGGTGCAGCAGGGCCTCCGGCTTCTGGGTCGAGTGGAGCTTCTGGCCCTCGGCGTCGCGCAGGCGCTCCGCGCCGCCGCAGATCGGCAGGTACCAGTCGGAGCGCATCTGCAGGTCGTCGTTGAGCGCCTTCATGGACTCGTAGTTGAAGACGTAGCGGGAGTCCTTGGACTTCGCCGCCCAGATCAGCGTCTCGTGGGCATTGGTGAAGCGCCGGCCGCGGAAGTTCGGCATGGGGTTGGCCTTGCGCCAGACCACGTCGTTCAGCAGCCAGTAGCCGAGATCCTGCAGGATCGCGCCGACCCGGAAGATGTTGTGGTAGCTGCCGATCACCCAGAGGGCGCCGTCGTCGCTCAGGGCGTCGCGCGCCGCGGCCAGCCACTCGCGGGTGAAGCGGTCGTAGGTCGCCAGGTCGTCGAAGCGGTCCCAGCCGTCTTCCACCCCGTCGACCCGGGTGTTGTTCGGTCGCCGCAACTCCTGTGCGAGCTGCAGGTTGTACGGCGGGTCGGCGAAGACCAGGTCGGCGCAGCCGCGGGGCAGCGACGCCATCACTTCGATGCAGTCGCCCTGGAGCAGAGCGCTCTCGGGCCCTCCGCCGATCGTCCGCCGCTTGACCATGATCCCCCCTCCGCGCCTCTCGGTTGCCGGACTTTCCGTCAGCCGAGTCGCGCGGTCAAGATCCTCAGTCGAATCAGGCTGTTGCGAGCAAAAGCTCCGAGACAGGTCGAAAGGAGCGCCGATGCTCGGCGCAAGGACCCTGCCGCGCCAGCGCGGCCCTGTGGTCCGGCGTGCCGTAGCCGCGGTTCTGCTCCCAGCCGTAGCCCGGGTGCCGGAGGGCGAGCCCCTCCATCAGGCTGTCGCGGTGCACCTTGGCGATGATCGAGGCGGCGGCGATCGACAGGCTGCGCCCATCCCCCTCGATCACCGCCTGCATAGGGCAGGGCAGGCGGGGCTTCAGCTTGCCGTCTACCAGGGCGGCATCCGGAGCGACTCCCAGGGCTTCGACCGCCCGGGCCATCGCCAGGAAGGAGGCCTGCAGGATGTTGATGGAATCGATCTCGGCCACACTGGCGACGCCGATCCCGAAGCGGCAGTGGACGCGGAGCTGGGCGGCGAGTTCCAGCCGGAGGGCCGGGCGGATCTTCTTCGAATCGTCGACCAGGGTGAGCAGCTCGACCGGCAGCGTTTCGAGGCAGATCACCGCCGCGGCGGCGACGACCGGGCCCGCCCACGGGCCGCGGCCGACTTCGTCGACGCCCACGACGCAGCGGCCGTCGCGCGCACCCAGTGCTGTCTCGAGCTCGAAGTCCGGCACCACGCCCTCCAGAGGATCGGAGAGCACAGAGCGCAAAAAAGAACGGCGTCCTGTCAAGGACGCCGTCTTCTGTCCGGCTTCGTGCGGGGTTGGGCCATTCGCCTGCAATCGCCGAACCCCGCTGTGGCCGCCATACCGGCGGAGGGCGTGACTTCGATCGAAGTCTCCCCCCGCGCGTCGTCAGGCAGCCATGCCGTGGCCGTCGGACCACGCCTGGGTCTGCTTGCAGGGCGAACAGATCCGCTCACCGGACCAGCTGGAGGTGAAGGTCTGGCGGCACATGAGGCACTTGCGCGCCTTGGCGATATGCGGACGATCGCTCTCCGGCTTCTTCACGGTCTCGCTACGGTTGCGGGCCATGCTGGTGCTATCCTTCAACAGTCTGTCAATTGTAACACGGGTTAAACGAACCGCGGTGATATAAGGAGGTTCTCGTCGGCGTCCAAATGAAATCTGCGGCAGCCCAGCGATGAAGCCTCCGCATGGGCTGCGATCGTCGGTCGCAGCAATCCGGTTCCGACGGATCGCCCCGTGGGCGACCCTGATACCCGCCGTCCTGGCCGCTGCCTTGCTGCTGTTCGACAGCCTCTGTCCACCTGACCTGTCCCGATACCACACGCGCTCCACAGAGGTGCTCGACAGCCAGGGCCGGCTGCTGCGCGCCTTTACGACGCCCGGCGGCTTCTGGCGGTTCCCCGCGCGGCCGGACGAGGTGGCGCCGCTCTACATCGCCATGCTCGAGGCCTACGAGGACCGGCGCTTCGACTGGCACCCCGGGGTCGATCCCCTCGCCCTGGTGCGGGCGATCGGTCAGGCCCTGGTCCATGGGCGGGTGGTTTCCGGCGCCTCGACGCTGACGATGCAGACCGTCCGGCTGCTGGAGCCGCGCCCTCGCACGATCCTCTCGAAGCTGGTCGAGATGCTGCGCGCGCTGCAGCTCGAGTGGCGCTACAGCAAGTCGGAGATCCTCTCGATCTATCTGACGCTCGCGCCCTTCGGCGGCAACATCGAAGGCGTGCGCGCCGCCAGCCTCGCCTACTTCGGCCGCGAGCCACGGGAGATGACCCCGGCCCAGGCGGCCCTGCTGGTGGTGCTGCCGCAGGCGCCGAACGACCTTCGACCCGACGAGCGGCCGCAGGCCGCCGCCGCCGCCCGGGCGAAGGTGCTGGCCCGCGCCGTGTCGGCGGGGTTGCTGACCAGGCGGCAGGCGGACGAGGCGGAGGCGACGGCCGTGCCCCGGACCCGCCGGGCCCTGCCTTTCCTGGCGCCGCATCTGGCGGAGCGCCTGCGGCGGGAGAGCCCGGATCAGAGTGTCATCCGCACGACCCTGGACGGGTCGCTGCAGGCCTCCCTGCGACCGCTGGTGCGGCGGGCAGCCGAGGCGCAGGGGGCGGAGGTCAGCGCCGCCCTGCTGGTGGCCGATCTGGAGAGCGGTGCGGTGCGCGCCGCGCTGAGCGGAGCAGACTACTTCGACCGGCGCAGGGACGGCATGGTCGATCTGCTGCAGGCCCTGCGCTCGCCGGGATCGACCCTCAAACCCTTCGTCTACGGCCTGGCCTTCGACCGCCTGCTGGCGCATCCCGCGACGGTGATGGACGACCGGGCGCAGCGCTGGGACTTCTACGCGCCGCAGAACTTCGACCGGGAGTTCCGCGGCGAGGTCACCCTGGCGACGGCGCTCCAGCAGTCTCTGAACCTGCCGGCCGTCGCCGTCCTGGACCGCGTCGGGCCGGCGTCGTTTCTCGCAGCCCTGGATGGCGTCGGCGTCGACCCGGCCTTCCCCCCCGGGGCCGAGCCCGGCGGGCTGCCGATCGTCCTCGGCGGCCTCGGCCTGACTCTCGAGGACCTCGCCCGGCTCTACGGTGCCGTGGGACGGCACGACGGGCGGCCGCTTCCGCTCCACTATCGTCCCGAAGAGAAGCCTGCAGCCAGGCCGCCGCTCTTCGGGCCGGTCGCCGGCTGGTACCTGCGCACGATCCTGGTCGACACACCCCGCCCGGCGGACCAGAGGGCAGACCTGCGCGGTCACGAGGCGCGGCGGATCGCCTTCAAGACAGGGACGTCCTACGGACGGCGCGACGCCTGGGCGATCGGCACGTCCGGGCGCTGGCTGGTGGCCGCCTGGGTCGGTCGGCCCGACGGCCGCCCCTGCCAGGGCTGCGTCGGGATCTTCGCGGCCGCGCCGCTGATGTTCGGCGCCTTCGACCTGCTGCCGGCGGACGGGGGAACGGACGATCCGCCGCCGGAGGGCGCTCTGACCGGGCCGGCCTCTTCCCTTCCGGATCGCCTTCAGCGGTTCGACCGTCCACCGCTTCATCACCGCCGGGATGGCGTGCCCCCCTCGATCGCCTTTCCTCCCGCCGACGCCGCCCTGCCGGCCGAGCAGGCCGCGGCCGGCCTGCTTCTGCGGGTCGAAGGAGGGAACCGGCCGTTCCGCTGGCTGATCGACGGTCGGCCACTGGGAGGTCCGGTCTGGCGCCAGCAGACCGCCTGGCGGCCCGACGGGGCCGGCTGGTTCGCCCTGACCGTGATCGACGGGAACGGGCGCAGCGACAGCGCCCGCGTGTTCGTGGCACCCTGACGCCTTGCGCCAAGCTCCTCGCCGGCGCTTCATTCGTCAGGGGCGAGGAGGGGATAAGAGATGCCGCTCGACAACTGGCTGGCCTTCACCGCGGCAGCGGCGGTGGTGCTGATGATCCCGGGGCCGACGATCCTGCTGGTCGTCAGCTATGCCCTCGGCGTGGGCCGCCGGGCGGGGCTGGCGGTGGTCGCCGGCGTCGCCCTGGGCGACTTCACCGCGATGACCCTGTCCCTGGCCGGGCTGGGGGCGCTGCTCGCCGCCTCGGCGGACCTCTTCACCCTGCTGAAGTGGGTCGGCGCCGCCTATCTCGTCTATCTGGGCATAAAGCTCTGGCGTGCGCCGGTGGCTCCGCTGCCTGCCGAAGAGACGACTGACGCCGCGGGGCCGTCGCGGCGTGCCATGCTGCTGCATGCCTTCGCCGTGACCGCCCTCAATCCCAAGTCGATCGTCTTCTTCGTCGCCTTCCTGCCGCAGTTCCTCGACACGGGCTCGCCGCTGCTGCCGCAGTTCGCGATCATGGAGGCCACCTTTCTCGTGCTGGCGACAGCCAACGCGGCCGGCTACGGGCTGGCGGCGGTGCGGGCACGGCGGCTGCTGCGGACGCCGACGGCGCTGCGTATGGTCAACCGCACCGGCGGCAGCCTGCTGATCGCGGCGGGTCTCGCGGCAGCGGCCCTGCGGCGGACGAGCTAGCCGAGTTGAAAGCCGGGGGCGCCATCCTTAGATTTGCGCCGCGACGATGATCGCCCGTCCGTGGCTTGACCCGCACAATCGTACAATGAGCGCCAGAAGACAGGACCACCCGTCGCTGAGCAGTCTCGGCGCGATGACCGAAAGGTCGCGCGAGATCCTGCGACTCATCATAGACGCCTACGTGGAAACGGGGGCGCCCGTCGGCTCGCGTACGCTCTCCCGTCGGCTCGGGATGGAGCTGTCGCCGGCCACCATCCGCAACGTCATGGCGGACCTGGAGGAGCTGGGGCTGCTCATGGCCCCCCATACCTCGGCGGGCCGCCTGCCGACCGAGCAGGGTCTGCGCCTCTACGTCCACGGCCTCCTGGAGCGCAACAACCTCGGCCGCGACGAGCAGGAGCGGATCGAGAGCCAGTGTGCCGGCGCGGGCCGTAGCGTTTCGGAACTGCTGAACGAGGCGGGCACGCTGCTGTCGAGCCTCTCGCGCTGCGCCGGCCTGGTGGTGGCCCCCGCCCTCGACGAGTCGCTCAAGCACATCGAGTTCGTCTCCCTCGGTCCCGGCCGCGCGCTGGTGGTGCTGGTGACCCAGTCCGGGCAGGTCGAGAACCGGATCATCGACGTCCCCGTCGGTCTGCCGCCGTCATCCCTCGTCGAGGCCTCCAATTTCCTGTCCGCCAACGTTCTGGGCCGCACCCTCAACGAGGCGCAGCGGCAGATCGTCCGCGAACTGGAGGACCAGCGTGCGCAGCTGGACGAGGCGGTGAGCCGCCTTGTCCAGACCGGGCTGGCGACCTGGTCCGGGGGCGTGGGCGGCGGGGCGCTGATCGTCCGCGGGCAGTCGCAGCTGCTCAATGACATCACCGCCCTTGAGGATCTGGAGCGGGTCCGGCATCTCTTCGCCGCCCTGGAACGCAAGGAGTCGCTGCTGCGCCTGCTCGACCTGACCGAGCATGCGGAAGGCGTTCAGATCTTCATCGGGGCGGAGAACGAGCTGTTCGGCCTGTCCGGCTGCACGCTGGTGATCTCCCCCTACACCAACGCTCAGCAGCAGATCGTGGGGGCCATCGGAGTCATCGGCCCGACCCGCCTCGACTACGCCCGCATAATCCCCATCGTCGACTACACGGCGAAGGTCGTCGGTCGCCTGCTGGGCTGAGCCGACCCGAGTTACCGAGCCCGAGTTACCGAGAAAGAGGTGCAGGACATGCAAGAGGATGCCAACCCGCGGCCGGAGGACGGCGCGCCCGAGACCGGGAACGAGGCGGAGGCGTCCGCCGAGACGGCGGCGCTGGAAGAGGCCGCGGCCGGCGAGCAGGGTGCAGCGGAGGTGCAGCGCCTGAACGAGGAGGTGGCCAGCCTGCGTGACCAGCTCCTGCGGGCCCTGGCGGAGGTCGAGAACGTCCGGGCGCGGGCCCGGCGGGAGCGGGACGACGCCGTCCGCTACGCCCCTGGGGCGCTGGCGAAGGACCTGATCGGCGTCGCCGACAACCTGCGACGGGCACTCGAGAACCTGCCGCCGGAGGGAGAGCGGGACGAGAAGCTGGCAAACTTCGCCGTCGGCGTCGAGATGACCGAGCGGGCCCTGCTGGAGGCCTTCGCGAAACACGGAATCGTGCGCATCGATCCGGTGGGGGAGAGGCTCGATCCCCACCGGCACGAAGCCATGGTCGAAGTGCCGGACCCAGGCCGGCCGGCCGGCACCGTCTCGCAGGTCTTCGAGCCCGGTTACGTCCTGCACGACCGGCTGCTGCGGCCTGCCCGCGTCGCCGTGTCCAAGGGCTAGGCCGACGGAGGCGCGGCGGGGGACGGTGGTCCGGCCGTCCCCTTCCGTCTCAGGTGATCTTGTGGAGCAGCTTGAGGAAGGCGGCCTGCTCCTCGGGCGTGAGCGGCTTCAAGAGCGCATCGTCGACCTCGATGGCGCCGTCGATCAGGGCCTCGGTCACCGCACGGCCCGCCTCGGTCAGCCGCAGGACCATGCGGCGCCGGTCGGTCATGTCGGGCAGACGCTGAATGTAGCCGCGGTCGGCGAGGCGCTGGATCACGCCCTGGATGGTCGCCGGATCCATGGCCGCAAGCCGCCCGAGGCGGTTCTGCGACAGCTGGCCGAGCTCGTAGAGACGGGCCATGGCGAAGAACTGCGTCGGGGTGAGCTGATGCTCGCCGAGCAGCGAGAGGAAGATCGCCGAGGCGCGCTGATGGGCACGCCGCAGCTGATGGGCGACGAGGGTGTCGAGATTGATACCCACCCGCACCATCGGTTCGGGCTGCGGCACAGGCCGCGACTTCAAAACGGCTTCAGGCACTGTCGTCTCTCCTTCGTGGGAGGTGCGACGGCCCCGCCTGGTTTCCTGCACCTTGTCGGCCTTCGGCCGGCGGTGCTTTGGTTTAGCAACGGTTCGTCAGTTGACAGGATGATAGGCGGGTCGGAGGGGGCCGTCCATGCCCTTGTGCGCTGCAGCGAACGAGGCGCCGAAGAGGCTCCGCCGTTTCACGGCCAAGTGACTTCGGGCAGGGCCATGAAGGCCGGCCTGGCGAAGAGGTAGCCCTGGAGGTAGCGGATCCCGAGGTCTTCGAGGGCGCTGTGTTCCTCCCCCGTCTCGACCCCTTCCGCGACGAGTGTGATCCCCAGGTCCTCGCTGAGCGCCTGGACCGCCTTAACGATGGCGCGGCGGCGGTGGTCCCGGTCGATGCCGCGGATCAGCTGCATGTCCAGCTTGACGATGTCGGGCTGCAGATCGGCCAGCAGGGTGAGTCCGGAATGACCGGAGCCGAAGTCGTCGATCGCCGTCCTGAAGCCGAGGGAGCGATAGGTTTCGATGATCCCGCGGACGTGGCCGACGTCGGCGAAGGTCTCGGTCTCGGTGAACTCGAAGAGGATCCGGTCCGTAGGGAAGGCGACCCGCTCCGCGGTCTCCAGCGTAAGCTGGATGCACGCCCGCGGGTTGTAGACCGCCTTGGGCAGAAATTTGATGGACAAGAGGGCGGCGGTCCGGTCGAGCCCGACCTGCTTCGCCGTCTCGAGCGCGCGGATCCGGCACTGCTGGTCGAAGGCGTAGATCCGGTCCGCCGGGATCGCGGCCATCACCGCGCCGGCCGGCTCCTGCCGCGGCCCGCGCACGAGAGCTTCGTAGGCGAAGGTATCGCCACTGTGAAGGTCGACGATGGGTTGAAACGCCATCGCCAACTCCGGCAGCTCTGCCCCCTCCACGCGGCAGCCCACGCAGCCCTTTCGCTCGTCGTTGTCCATTCCCCCTCCAGCGCACTGCCGACGCTCTCGGAACGCCGCGGCTTCCGGAAGGTTCGGCCGCGGTCTCTCACACCGTAGGGGCCAGGACGGCGGACGTCCCTTCGCCCCAGAGGATCCGGGAGAAGTCGCCCTGGGCAACGTGTGCTGCGACGGCCTCGATATCCGGGGTGAAGGGGCGGTCGTCGACGAACATCGGGGCCCGTTCACGCACCAGCGCATGGGCCGTCGCAAGCGTCGGCGCCGTCGCCAGGGGCGCGCGCAGATCGATGCCCTGGGCGGCGGCCAGCAGCTCGATTGCGAGCAACCGGCCGAGATTGTCGCAGAGGGGGCCCAGCCGCCGGGCCCCGTGTGTGGCCATGGACACGTGGTCCTCCTGGTTGGCCGAGGTCGGCAGGCTGTCGATGCTCGTCGGCGCGGCGAGCTGCTTGTTCTCGCTCGCCAGCGCAGCGGCTGTGACGTGGGCGATCATGAAGCCGGAATTGAGGCCGGGCTCGGCGACGAGGAAGGCGGGGAGGTTGGAGAGGGTGGCGTCGGTCAGCAACGCGATCCGCCGCTCGCTGATCGCGCCGACCTCCGCGAGCGCCAGCGCGGTCATGTCGGCGGCGAAGGCGACCGGCTCGGCGTGGAAGTTGCCCCCCGACAACAGTTCGCCCTCGCTGGCGAAGACGAGCGGATTGTCGGATACGGCATTCGCCTCCCGCAGCAGCATCGCGGCGGCGCTGCGCAGCACATCCAGCGCCGCCCCCATGACCTGCGGCTGGCAGCGCAGCGAGTAGGGGTCCTGAACGCGGTCGCATTCCAGGTGGCTCTGACGGATCTCGCTGCCTTCCAAGAGGCGCCTCAGCCACGCCGCGGTCTCGGCCTGGCCCGGCTGTCCCCGGACGGCATGGATCCGCGGGTCGAAGGGGGTGTCGCTGCCCAGCGCGGCATCGACGCTCATGGCGCCGGCGACCAGCCCGGCGGCGAAGCAGTCCAGCCCCCGGAACAGGCCCTCGAGAGCCAGTGCCGTGGACACCTGGGTGCCGTTGAGCAGCGCCAGCCCTTCCTTGGCCTCCAGCTCGATCGGCGCAAGGCCCAGCCGGCCCAGCGCTTCCGCCGCGGGCAGCACCGCCCCCTCCAACAGGATCTCGCCTTCGCCGATCAGGGCGGCGGAGAGGGCGGCGAGGGGGGCGAGGTCGCCGGATGCGCCGACCGAGCCCTGGCAAGGGATGACCGGCGTGGCCTGCGCGTTCACCAGTTCGACCAGCAGCTCGACGACCTGCCGGCGCACGCCCGAATAGCCACGGCCCAGTGAGGCCGCCTTGAGCAGCAGGACCAGACGCACGACGCGCTCCGGCAGCGGCGCACCGACTCCCGCTTGGTGGGACCGGACCAGACGCCGCTGCAGTTCGCGGACCTGATCGCTTGGGATGGAACGCTTGGCGAGCACGCCGAAACCCGTGTTCACCCCGTAGACGCGCCGCCCTTCGGCGACGATGTCCGCCACGGTCCGTGCCGAGGCCTCCACCGAGGGCCAGCACCCCGGATCGACCAGCAGCCGGTGCGGCCGCCGCCAGAAGGCGTGAAGGTCCGCCAGCGACAGGGTGCCGGGGGTCAGGGTCAGGAGGTCACTGGTCATGGCGGCATCCGGTCGGTTGCGGCGTGGGTCTGAACCTGTCTATACAAGATTGACCCGAGACGGTGCAATCGGAGCGGCGCGACCATGGGCACGTCCGAGGCGGAGGATCGCCTGGCCACGCTCGGAGCTGTTCTGGAGGTGGCCGGCCTTCGGCTGAGGGGCGGCTTCCAGCCCTTGCCGGGGGACGGCGTGCCGCCGACGCGCGACGGTCGCCCCAGCGCGACTCTTCTTCTTGTCGGCTCGGTGGGGGGCAGCCTGTGGCCGGCCTTTTCGACGGCCCCGGAATGTGGCGACGGGCGACCGCATCCGCTCGACCGCTGGACGCGCCGGATCCTCGAGCCGGTCGCTGCGGCTTGTGGCGCCACCGCCCACTATCCCTTCGATGGCCCTCCCTGGCTGCCGTTCCAGCGCTGGGCCCGGCGCGCCGAGTCGGTGCACCCTTCGCCGCTGGGCCTGCTGATCCATCCCGACCACGGCCTGTGGCACGCCTATCGAGGCGCCCTGTCTTTCGCGGAGAGACTGGCTCTGCCGCCGCGGCCGGAGGCGGTGCCGTCTCCGTGCGAGACCTGTGTGAGCCGGCCCTGCCTGCACCGCTGCCCCGTTTCCGCTGTCGGTGCGCAGGGCCTCGACGTTTCGTCCTGCCGAACGTACCTGCGCAGCGCCGCCGGGGATGCCTGTCTGGCGGCAGGCTGCCTCGCGCGGGCGGCTTGCCCCGTGGGCGCATTCGCCCGATATCCTGAGCCGGAGGCTCGCTTTCACATGGCGGCCTTCCGCGACCCGAAGCAGCCTTCGGCGGGAGAGGACTGATCGACAAGATCCTGCAGATCCGGCACATGCCGGGTGAACGAGACGACCGCCTGTCGCGATGGCTCAAGGGCCGCGGCTATCAGCTCGATCAGCGGTGGATCGCGCAGGGCGATCGGTTGCCCGATCCAGAGGAGGGGCACGTCGCCGCGGTGATCTATGGCGGCTCGCAGATGGTCGGGCAGGCCGACGAACTGGACTACCTGCGCGACGAACTCGCTTGGGTGGAGCAGTGGCTCGGCACCGAGCGGCCGCTGCTGGGGCTCTGCCTGGGCGCCCAGGTGATCGCCAAGGTGCTCGGCGCCGAAGTCGGGCCGCATCCCGAGGGGATGCTGGAAGTCGGCTTCTACCCACTGGAGCCGACGGAGGCGGGGCGGGAGCTCTTTCCCGAGCCGATGGTGGTCTACCACTGGCACCGGCAGGGATTCGCACTGCCCCCGGGCGCGACGCTGCTGGCGCGCGGCCAGACCTTCCCCAACCAGGCCTTCCGCTACGGCGCGGCGGTAGGGCTGCAGTTCCACCCCGAGATCACCAGCGAGATCCAGCAGGCGTGGCTCAGTTCACCGGGCAGCGCCCAGACGCTGGAGCAGCCCAATGCGCAGCCGCGGGCGGAACAGCTCGAGCAGGCCGACCGGCACCTGCCGGCCCTGGGCTCATGGCTCGAGCGGTTCGCGGCGCGCTGGCTGGCAACACCCGGTCCGGCTCACGCCCAGGCGGAATGACCCGCAAGGGGCCGTGCTTCGCGGTTCCTGCGACGGAGGAATAGGTGCGACAGGCGCCAGCGCCGTTGCGCGCCGCCGTCGGAGTGCCGCTCCTCCGTCCGTCGCTTCCCCGCTTCGAGGAACGTCTGGGCGTGCGGGCTGCCGCTGGCATAGGCCACGGAGGCAAGGATAAGGTCGTTCATAACTCTGTCTCATTCGTTCGAGTGCGCATTGTGCGCACCCCTCGTTCCCATGCCACCTGATTTGCGCCTCTTCCGGCGCCGCGACAAACGAGTTAATTCGTGCATATGAATTATTTTAACTTATCCATGGATGGCTGCCATGCGTTTGCCGCCGCTCACGGCCCTGCGTGCCTTCGAAGCCGCCGGTCGGAATCTCAGCTTCACCAAGGCGGCCGAGGAGCTGCACGTGACCCAGGCCGCCGTGAGCCACCAGATCCGGCTGCTCGAGGAGGAACTCGGCGTGACGCTGTTCCGCCGCTCGATCCGGAAGGTGAGTCTCACGGCCGACGGGCGCAGCCTGCTGACCGCCGTCAGCGCCGCCTTCGAGCGGATCGCGGCCGCCGTCGGCGCTCTGCAGAAGCGCGTCGACAGCCCAAAGGTCACCGTCAGCCTCACCTCCGCCTTCAGCAGCAAATGGCTGGCCGCGCGCCTGCCGCGCTTCCTCAAGCGCCATCCCGAGATCGAGCTGCGGCTGCACCATTCGCTGGACCTCGTGTCCTTCGAGGAGGATGACGTCGATCTCGCCATCCGCTACGGCCGTGGCGATTGGCCCGGCCTGGTGGCGGAGCCCCTGATGCGGGTCGACCTGGTGCCGGTCTGCAGCCCGCGCCTGCTCGAAGGGGCCTTTCCCTTGAAGAGCCTCGACGATCTCGGCCACCACGTGCTGCTGCACGAGGAGGATTACGAGGACTGGGCACAGTGGCTGACCACGGCGGGCGCATCGGCCGTCGAGGCCCGGCGGGGGCCGGTGATCGACGACGAGGCGGTGCTTCTCCAACTGGCGATCGCCGGTGAAGGCGTTGCCCTCGCGCCCATATCGCTGGTCGGCGACGACCTCGACAGAGGCCGCCTCGTGCGGCCCTTTCCGCTCAGTCTGGAGTTGGCGTTCGGCTATTTTCTGGTCTATCCCCCTGAAGCGAGGGAACGAAAAGCCGTCCAGGCGTTTCGTGAATGGATCCTGGCAGAGGCTGCGGCCGACCCTGCCACGGCGAGGGGATCGGCTGTCGGAGGGTGAGCGAATGGTGCGACGGGGGCTGCTTCTGCTGGGTCTGGTGGTCGCAGGCTGTGAGCCGCTGCCGCCCGGAGGCGGCGTCACCACGGTCGACGCGACTCCCCGGCCCTTCGTCTACCCGACGGAGACCAAGGAAAAGATCATCGCCGTGGCGCTCGAGGAGTGGCGGCGCTTCGGGCGCGGGGAAGCCGAATGGACGCCTGAGGAATTCATCGTGTTGCGCAGCGGCACGCCGGTCTACGATCCCGAGGCGCAGCTCACCCTGCTGCGCTACTGGAACGCGGGGCGCACCTACTCGGTGCCCTACGTCCGGGAGCAGAAGGAGCTGATCCTCGCCGGGGAGACCCAACCCGACGAGGACGGCGCCGGTGGCGTCTGGACCGGACGCGACTGGTCGGCTCCCTTCCTCGCCTACGTCACCCAGGTCGCCGGCGTCGATTTCGACGACTTCCCCAATCCGGGGCGCAACGACGTGATGCTCGACCGGCTGATCCAGCAGGCCGATGCCTACGGCGACGCCGCGGTGTTCCAGCCGTTGGATGCGAGCACGACGGCGCCGAAGGCGGGCGATGTCGTCTGCGCCGACCGCACGCTGCCTTTCACAATCCGGCTGCGGTCGGTGGATCAACGCCGGCTCGAACCGACCTATAACCGGGATATTCACTGCGATCTGGTGGTGGGAATAGAACCCGGCGTGGCCCTGATCGTCAGCCCGGCGACGGCGAACAGTCTGATGTTGGGCTACCTGCCACTCGACGAGGACGGGCTGATCCCGTCGGAGGTCGGCGACTACAACGACCCCGCGAGCTATTTCGTCGTCATCCGCAACAACATCGACCTGGCCGGCGCGGACAATCCGGCGAGGGGAACGGTGGTGCGCTGATCTTCAGGAGAGATCGGCCAGCCGCCGCGGGGTGGCCCCGAAGGCGATTCGGAAGGCGGCGATGAAGGCGCTGGGACTCTCGTAGCCGACGTCGTAGGCGACCGCCGTGACCGGCCGGCCCTCCGCGAGCAGGGCCAAGGCCTGCAGAAGCCGGGCCTGCTGCCGCCAGCCCGCGAAGGTCATGCCGGTCTCGCGGCGGAAGAGCCGGGCAAGGGTGCGCGGCGAGGCGCCCACGATCCGGCCCCAGGCGGCCAAGTCCCGGTCGTCGTCCGGAGCCTCCCACAGGCCCAGGCAGATCGGCCGCAGTCGCGCCTCCTGCGGGAAGGGCAGTGAGAAGGGCGGGGTCTGGGCCGCCGCCAGTTCGTCGAGCAGGACCGCGAGCAGACGCTCTCCCGGCGCATCGTCCGCCGGCACGCCGCCGCGCGCCAGTAGCCGCAGCACGAGCGCGCGCAGGAGGGGCTCCACCGCAATGGCGAACGGTTCCGTGAAGCGCTCGGCCGACGGGCTGCTCCGCAGGTAGAGAGTGCGAAGCTCGACCGGCTGACGCATCACGAGGCGGTGTTCGCACCCCGCCGGCACCCAGGCCGCCCGCTGCGGCGGGATCAGCCAGCAGCCGGCGGGGCTGTGCATCTCGATCAGGCCGGCCCTGGCGTAGACCAGCTGACTGCGGCCGTGGCGGTGTGGGCCGGTGTCCCAGCCGGCGGGATAGTCCCGGGCGTAGGCCAGCACCGGCGCGGCGTGCTTCTCCACCCAGTCGTCGAGCGCGGGTCGGGCGAGCGGCGTCACGAAGGCGGCGGAATGTCCGTCGGTCGACATCAGGTGGCAGTATCGCGAGAGACTGCAGGGTCAAGGCACCCTAGGCTCTGCCCACCGCTGGTGCCAGTGGTTGCTGCCGTGCCGGAGACTGCCATGACCCGCCGCCTGCCTTTCCTGTTCATGAACGTCGGCCACTTCCTCGACCACTACTTCCTGCTCATCTTTCCGACCGCGGTGGTGGTGCTGGAAGCCGAAGGTGCTGGCCGCTACGGTGATCTGCTGCTGCCAGGCACGCTCGCCTACGTCGCCTTCGCAGCCGGTACACTCCCGGCCGGCTGGCTCGGCGACCGGCTGAGCCGCAGCACCCTGATGGCCGCGATGTTCTGCGGTCTGGGCCTGTCGTCCCTCCTGGCCGGTCTGTCCGGCGGCGGCGTCTGGTTCCTGGCGGGCCTGACCGGCATAGGGCTGTTCGCGGCCATCTACCATCCGGTCGGCATCGCCATGGTGGCCGACGGTGCGGCCGGCGGCACCGGGCGCGCCCTGGGGGTCAACGGCATCTGGGGCAACATGGGGGTGGCCGCCGCGCCGCTGACCACCGGTCTGCTGGCCAGCACCTGGGGCTGGCAGAGCGCCTTCGTCGTGCCGGGCGTGGTGTCGCTGGTGGTCGGCCTCGCCTATCTGGCGCTCGTGCCTGCGGTGCCGCCGCGGCGCAAGGCGGCGGCGGGACAGGCCGAGGAAAGCTACGACCGGTCCGACCAGCGACGGGTCTTCGCCTACCTCGCCGCCTCGGCCGTGGCGGGCGGCATCGTCTTCTCCGTCACGACCGTGGTCCTGCCGAAGCTGATGGAGGAAAAGCTGGCCGATGCCGCCGTCGGTGTCGTGGGCGCCGCCGGGGTGGCCACCCTGATCTTCGCCGCTGCCGCCTTCGCCCAGGCCTTCACGGGCGCCGCGGTCGACCGGGTGGCGCCGAGGCGCCTGGTCTGGCGGTTGTCCCTGGCGCAGATACCCTTCCTTCTGCTGTTGACCATGGCGGCTGGCTGGGCCTCGGTTCCGCTGGCGCTGGCCCTCATGCTGGCGGTCTTCGGCATCATCCCGATCCAGGACACGCTGGTGGCGCGCTACACGCCGCAGGCCTGGCGTGCCCGGGTGTACGCTCTCAAGTCCTTCGCCGGCCTGGGCGTCTCGGCGACAGCGATCCCGCTGATCGCCTGGCTGCACGAGCCGGGCGGCGGCTTCTCGATGCTGCTCGTGGCGCTCGCGGTCTGCGCGGGAGCCTTCGCCGCCGCGGCCCTGATCCTGCCCGGACACCGGCCGGCCGCGGCTGTGGTGCGGGCGGCGGCGGAATGACGCGATCGGCCTCGCCCGGGTCGATCCTGGAACAGTGGCGGGTGAGGGCGGCCGATAGCGTCCGATCGCAGGCCAGAGCCGGCAGAGCCGCGGCCGCGAGAAGAACCGCAACCAGGTGGGACGGCCATGCCGAAGAGCGATATCGAGATTGCCCGCGAGGCGAAGATGCTGCCGATCAGCGAGATCGGCGCCAAGCTGGGCATCCCGGCGGAAGCGGTGCTGAACTACGGCCCCCACAAGGGCAAGGTCTCGTTTGATTTCATCAGGTCCCTGAGCGACCGGCCGGATGGCAAGCTGGTGTTGGTCACCGCGATCAATCCGACGCCGGCCGGCGAGGGCAAGACGACCACCACCGTCGGTCTGGGCGACGGGCTCAATCGTATCGGCAAGAAGGCGGTGATCTGCCTGCGCGAGCCGTCCCTCGGGCCCTGCTTCGGCATGAAGGGCGGCGCCGCCGGCGGCGGCTATGCGCAGGTCGTGCCGATGGAGGACATCAACCTCCACTTCACCGGCGACTTCCACGCCATCGGCATCGCCCACAACCTGCTGGCCGCTCTGCTCGACAACCACATCTACTGGGGCAATGCCCTGGGCATCGATCAGCGCCGTATCGGCTGGCGGCGCGTGGTGGACATGAACGACCGTGCCCTGCGCCAGATCGTCAATTCGCTCGGCGGCCCGGCCAACGGCTTCCCGCGCGAGGACGGCTTCGACATCGTCGTCGCCTCGGAGGTCATGGCCATCTTCTGTCTGGCGCGCGACCTGGAGGACCTGACGGAGCGGCTCGGCCGCATCGTCGTGGCCTACACCCGCGACAAGACGCCGATCTATGCCCGGGACCTCAAGGCGCCCGGCGCCATGGCAGTGCTGCTGAAGGACGCGCTGGCGCCGAACCTGGTGCAGACGCTGGAGAACAACCCCGCCTTCATCCATGGCGGTCCCTTCGCCAACATCGCCCACGGCTGCAACTCGGTGATTGCCACCCGGACCGCCCTGAAGCTGGGCGACTACGTGGTGACCGAGGCCGGCTTCGGTGCCGACCTGGGTGCGGAGAAGTTCTTCGACATCAAGTGCCGCAAGGCGGGCCTGCACCCGAACGCCGCGGTCGTGGTGGCGACCGTGCGGGCGCTCAAGATGCACGGCGGCGTCGCCAAGGAGGACCTGGGCAAGGAAAACGTCGAGGCGGTGCAGAAGGGCTGCGCCAACCTCGCCCGCCACATCCGCAATGTGAAGTCCTTCGGCGTGCCCGTGGTGGTCGCCATCAACCGCTTCATCGCCGACACCGACGCGGAGCTGCAGGCCGTACGCCACGCCGCCGCCGATCTCGGGGCCGAGGCCATCGTCTGCAGCCATTGGGCGGAGGGCTCGAAGGGCACGGAGGAGCTGGCGCGGCACGTCGTCCAGCTGGTGGAGGGCGGTGTGGAGCAGTTCGCCCCCCTCTATCCCGACGACATGCCGCTGTGGGACAAGGTGAAGACCATCGCCACCAAGCTCTACGGCGCGAGCGACATTCAGGCCGACAAGGCCGTCCGGGCGCGCTTCAAGGAACTGCAGGACGGCGGTTACGGACACTTCCCGGTCTGCATGGCCAAGACCCAGTACTCCTTCTCGACCGACCCGAACCTCAAGGGGGCACCTTCCAACCATTCGGTGACCATCCGCGAGGTGCGACTGGCCGCCGGGGCGGAGTTCATCGTGGTGATCTGCGGTGACATCATGACCATGCCCGGCCTGCCGCGGGTCCCGGCCGCCGAGACCATCTTCCTGAACGAGGACGGCCGGATCGAGGGCCTGTTCTGAGGCCGGGGCGCCGCCGGCCTCAGCCCCAGAGGCCGGCCGTCGGCGGCGAGACCCGCGAGCCGTCGTAGGTCAGCCCTTCGATCCGGTCCTTCGAGAGCAGCAGCGGGCCATCGAGGTCGACGACTTCGGCGCCCTGGGCCAAGAGCAGGGCAGGCGCAATGCCCAGCGACGTCGCCACCATGCAGCCGACCATGACGCCGAAGCCCGCCGCCCGGGCCTCGGCCTTCAGGGCCAGCGCCTCCGTCAGGCCTCCGGCCTTGTCCAGCTTGATGTTGACCAGGTCGTACTTGCCGGCGAGCGAGGTCAGGCTGGCCCGGTCGTGACAGGATTCGTCGGCGCACAGCGGGACGGGCCGCGGCAGGCCGAGCAGGCCGTCGTCTTCGCCGGCCGGCAGCGGCTGCTCGATCATCGCGACGCCCAGATCGCCGAGGGCACGGGCAAGCCCTTCGTACTGCGCGACCGTCCAGCCCTCGTTGGCGTCGACGATCAGCTTCGCCTCCGGGGCGGCGGCGCGCACCGCCTCGACGCGCCGCAGGTCGTCGGGTCCGGCGAGCTTGAGTTTCAGCAGGGGGCGCCTGGCGTTGGCTGCCGCGGCCGCTGCCATCTCCTCGACCGTGCCCAGCGAGATCGTATAGGCCGTGGTCACCGGTGCCGGCGGCGAGAGCTGCGCACGCTTCCACGCCGGTTCGCCGGCCCGCTTGGCCTCCAGATCCCAGAAGGCGCAGTCGACCGCGTTGCGTGCCGCCCCTGCCGGCAGCGCCTCCTGCAGGGTGTGGCGATTGAGGTCCCCGGCCTCCAGCCGGGGCCGCAGGCCCTTGATCTGCGCGGTGACGCTGTCGAGGCTCTCGCCGTAGCGGGCGTAGGGCACGCACTCGCCGCGCCCGCGGTGGTCGCCGTCGGTCAGCTGTACGACGAGCACCTCCGCGGCGGTCTTCGTGCCCCGGGAGATCGCGAAGGAGCCCCGGATCGGCCAGGCTTCGCGCGTGACGTCGAGCTTGATCACGTCGGCAGCCCGTCGACGATCGCGCCCACCCCCTGGCGAACCGGATCGACCGCCGGCAGGCCGAAGCGATCGGCCGTCTCCTTCAGCAGGCGGTCGGCCGCCGCTGCCTCCAGGCCGGCGGTGTTGATGGCGACGCCGACGAAGCGGACGTCCGGGTTGGTCAGCTGCGCCGCCTCCAGGTTGCGCTCCATGCACAGACCCAGGTCGGGCAGCGGATAGCCGGGCAGTCCGCGCATGTGCCGCCGGGTCGGCTCGTGGCAGAGGACCAGAGCATCGGGCTGGGCGCCGTGGATCAGGCCGATGGTGACGCCGGCGAAGGAGGCGTGGAACAGGGACCCCTGGCCCTCAACGAGGTCCCAGTGGTCCGGCTCGTTCTCCGGCGTCAGCCATTCGACCGCGCCGGAGATGAAGTCGGCGATCACCGCGTCGATCGAAACGCCGCTGCCGGCGATGAAGATGCCGGTCTGACCGGTCGCCCGGAAATCGGCCTTCATGCCGCGGGCCCGCATCTCCTGCTCGAGGGCGAGGGTGGTGTACATCTTGCCGACCGAACAGTCGGTGCCGACGGCGAGCAGCCGCTTGCCGCTGCGCCTGATGCCGTTGGCGACGTCGAAGTCCTGGGTCGGGTGGCGCACGTCGTGCAGGCTGCGGCCGAGCTTTTCCGCCCGCTCCCGCACGGCGGGCAGGGCGGTGAGCTTGTTGTGCAGACCCGAGGCGATGTCCATGCCGAGATCCAGGGCGCGCAGGAAGACGTCCTGCCAGGCCTGGGAGATGCGGCCGCCGCGGTTGGCGACACCCACCAGCAGGGTGTTGACGCCGGCGTCCCGGGCCTGCTCGAGAGTCATGTCGGTCAGGCCGAGGTCCGCCTTGCAGCCCTCCATGCGGAACTGGCCGACGCACCAGTCCGGGCGCCAGTGTGCGACTCCGGCCGCCGTCTTGGCGGCGAGCTGGTCGGCGGCGTCGCCGAGGAACATGAGGTAGGGGGGCCTGAGCTCCATGGGGTGCGGTCCTGTTGTTGCCACCGGGCGTTTCTGCATGGATATCCAGCAATAGGACAGTGGTGGACCGCTTGTCGCAAGCCCACCCGATGCCCGATCATGGGCGGGCGGACCATCGGAGAGCAGAATGAACGAGTCGGCCGGCTGGTGGCAGCGCCGCGTGTGGCGGCTCGCCGGACCCATCATCCTCTCCAACGTGTCCGTGCCCCTGGTGGGGGTGGTGGACACCGCCGTGATGGGGCGTCTGCCCGATGCCGCCTATATCGGCGCCGTCGCCGTCGCCGCAGTCGTCTTCGGCTTCATTTCCTGGGGCTTCAACTTCCTGCGGATGGGTACGACCGGCTTCACCGCGCAGGCGCAGGGGGGCGGCGACCGCACGGAATGCGTGGCGGTGCTGCTGCGCGGCCTGCTGATCGCCGCGGCCGGGGGCATCGCCATCATCGCCCTGCAGGGCTTGCTGATCGCCTGGGGCCTGCCGCTCATGCACGCCTCGACGCAGGTGACCGGCCTCGCCGAGACCTACCTGCGCTGGCGCGTCTGGGGGGCGCCGGCGACGCTGGCGGGCCTCGTGATCCTCGGCTGGCTGGTCGGCATGCAGCGCACCGGCGCGGTCTTCCGGCTGCAGCTCTTCCTCAACGGCCTGAACATCTGCCTCAACCTCCTCTTCGTGCTCGGGCTGGGCTGGGACGTGGATGGCGTCGCCCTGGCCACGGTGATCGCCGAGTACGCCGCCCTGCTGCTGGGGCTGTGGGAGGTCCGCCGGGTGCTGGGCGCGTTTCGGCCGCTGCCCGAGCGGGCGCGGCTGCTGGCGCCGGAGCGGCTGCTGGCGCTCTTCCGGGTCAACCGCGACATCTTCCTGCGCACCCTGGCGATCGTCGCCGTGCATGCCGCCTTCACAGCCCAGGGGGCCGCGCTGGGCGACCGGACCCTGGCGGCGAACGCCATCCTGATGCAGCTGCTGCAGGTAACGGCCTACGGCCTGGACGGCTTCGCCTATGCGGTGGAGGCCCTTGCCGGCGAGGCGGTCGGCCGCCGCGACCGCGGCGCCTTCCGTGCCGCCGTGCGTGCTTCGAGCCTCTCGGCCCTGATCGTCGCCGTCCTCATCGGCGCGGTCTTCCTCTTCGCCGGCCCCTGGATCGTCGCCGTCTTCACCATCCTGCCGGCGGTGCGGGCCGAAACCCTGCTCTTCATGCCCTGGATGGCGCTGCTGCCGCTGATCGCGGTGTGGCCGTACCAGCTGGACGGCATCTTCACCGGCGCCACCCGCACGGCGCCGATGCGCGACACCATGATCCTGGCGGCCCTGGTCTTCCTGGCGGGGGCGTGGCTGCTGGTGCCGCGGCTGGGCAACCACGGCCTGTGGATCGCGCTGCTGGCCTTCAACGCCGCCCGCGGGGTCGGCCTCGGGCTGTGCTATCCGCGCCTGGAACGCTCGCTCGGCGTGACGGCCGCACGGCCGGCCTAGCCAGCCTGCCCGGCGAGCTGCGGGGCGGCGGAGGTCTCCCGGCGCGGGCGCATGTGGCGGTAGATGCGCCGCTCGACCAGCTTGAAGACGCCGACGATGCCGTAGGTGACCGCGAGGTACATGAGCCCGGCGGTGATGTAGATCTCGTAGACGTCGAAGGTGCGCGCCACGATCACCCGCGCCACGCCGGTCAGGTCCATGATGGTGATGATCGAGACGATCGAGGTCGCCTGGAACAGGAAGATCACCTCGTTGCCGTAGGCGGGCAGGGCGATACGCGCCGCCTTCGGCAGGATGATGCGGCGGTAGAGCAGGCCGCGGCTCATGCCGCAGGCGCGCGCCGCCTCGATCTCGCCGGCCGGCACGGCCTGGATCGCGCCGCGCAGGATCTCCACCGTGTAGGCCGCGGTGTTGAGCGTCAGGGTCAGCAGCGCGCAGAACCAGGCTTCCCGGAACAGCGTCCACAGGCCGACGTCCTGCAGCGCCTCGCGGAACTGGCCGGCGCCGTAGTACACGAGGAAGAGCTGCACCAGCAGCGGCGTGCCGCGGAAATAGAAGGCGTAGAGGTAGACCGGCATCCACAGCAGCGGGTTCTTCGAGACCCGCAGCAGGGCCAGGGGTACGGCGATGCAGATGCCGATGATGAGGGCCAGGCCCGTCAGCTGCACTGTCACGCCGAGGCCGTCGACCAGCTTCGGCAGCGAGGTGACGATGATGTCGAAGTCCATGGAGGCTCAGGCCCGCCGCACGCCGCGGTTGCTCCAGACCTCCAGCCGGTACTGCAGGGCCATGGAGACCACCGTGATGCCCAGGTAGAGGAAGGAGGCGACCAGGAAGAAGTTGAAGGGCAGCTTGGTCGCGCCCATGGCGATGTAGGCCTTGCGCATAAGCTCGTCGAGCTGGATCACCGAGACCAGAGCCGTCGCCTTGATGAGGATGAGCCACACGTTGCCGAGCCCGGGGAGGGCGAAGCGCCAGACCTGCGGCAGCACGATCCGGCGCAGCGTCAGCCGGCTGCTCATGCCGCAGGCCCGGGCAGCCTCGATCTGGCCCACCGGCACGGCCTGGAAGGCGCCGCGGAAGACCTCGGTGGCGAAGGCGCCGTAGATGAAGCCCAGTGTCAGGACCCCGGCCACGAAGGGATCGAAGTCGATGACCATGTCCCAGCCCCAGCGGGCGGCCAGGCTCTGGATCAGGGTCGGCGTGCCATAGAAGACGATGAGCAGCAGCAGCAGCTCGGGGATGCCGCGGATCACCGTGGTGTAGAGGCCGGCGAGCACCTGGAGCCAGCGGCGGCCGGACAGCTTCGCCGCTGCCGCCGCCAGCCCGAGGACGATCGCCACCGCAAGAGCGCTGAGCCCGACCAGCAGGGTGACCCACAGGCCCTCGACCAGCATCCAGCCGTAGCCGCGCAGGTCGATCAGCACGGCCGGCGCCTGCCGCTGGTCAGCCGCGGGTCAAGCCGCCGGAACGGCGCTTGCCGGCCTCGCATCACCCGCCGTAGACGTCGAAGTCGAAGTACTTGGCGTTGATCTTCTGGTAGGTGCCGTTGGCGCGGATGGCGGCGATCGCCTTGTTGAGCGCCTCGCGCAGGTCATCCTCGCCCTTGCGCACCGCGATGCCCGCCCCGTCGCCGTGCCACTTGGGATCGGAGTAGCTGGGACCGACGAACTGGAAGTCCGCGCCCTCGGGAGTCTTCAGGAAACCTTCGTCGAGGGCGACCGAGTCGGCCATCACCAGGTCCACGCGGCCGTTGACCAGATCGAGATTGGCTTCGTCCTGGGTCGCATAGACGCGCAGGTCGACGTCCGGGAAGTTGTCGCGCAGGAAGTTCTCGTGGATGGTCGCCCGCTGCACGCCCACTGGCTTGCCGGCGAGCGCCTTGTCGGCCGCGGCGCGGTCTTCCGGGATCTCGATGTCGAAGGACTTGGTGGCGATGAAGCGGGCCGGGGTGTTGTAGTACTTGTTGGTGAAGTCGACGACCTCCTTGCGCTCCGGCGTGATCGACATGGAGGCGACGATGGCGTCGTACTTCTTGGCCAGCAGGCCGGGGATGATGCCGTCCCAGTCCTGGACGACGAACTCGCACTTGAAGTTCGCCTGCTCGCAGAGCGCCTTGGCGATGTCGACGTCGAAGCCCTGCAGCTTGCCGTCGCTGTCGATGAAGTTGAACGGCGGATAGGCGCCCTCGGTGCCGATCTTGACCTCGCGCATGTCCGCCGCCTGGACGCTCAGGGCGCCGAAGATCACGGCGGCCGCCGCGATCACTCCCATACCAAGCTGTCTCATGCTCTTGTTCTCCCTGTTGACGAGCGTTGATGGACGGTGTGGGCCCCTCAGTGGGTGGATGAGGCGAGGAACTGCCGGCAGCGTTCGGAACGCGGGTTCCCGAACACGGCCTCCGGCGGCCCCTCTTCCTCGATCAGGCCCTGGTGGAGAAAGATGACGCGGCTGGAGACCTCGCGGGCGAAACGCATCTCGTGGGTGACGATCAGCATGGTCCGGCCCTCCTCGGCGAGCTGGCGCATCACCTTCAGGACCTCCCCGACCAGTTCCGGGTCGAGGGCCGAGGTCGGCTCGTCGAACAGCAGCACGTCCGGCTCCATCGCCAGGGCCCGCGCGATGGCCGCGCGCTGCTGCTGCCCGCCCGAGAGGTGGGCGGGATAGTCGTTCGCCTTTTCCGCGATTCCCACCTTGTCGAGCAGGGCCATGGCGCGCTCCACCGCCTCCTTGCGCGGCACGCCGAGCACGTGCACCGGCGCCTCGATGACGTTCTCCAGGATCGTCATGTGGGTCCAGAGGTTGAACGACTGGAAGACCATGCCGAGGTGCGTGCGCAGGCGGTCGACCTGCCGCCAGTCGCCCGGCCGCGCCCGACCGCGCCGGTCGCGGACCATGGAGATGGTCTCGCCGCGCAGTGACACCCGCCCGCTGTCCGGGATCTCCAGAAGGTTGATGCAGCGCAGGAAAGTGCTCTTGCCCGAGCCGGAGGCGCCGATCAGGGCGATGACATCCCCCTCCTCGGCGGTCAGGGACAGGCCCTTGAGCACCTCGATCCGCCCGAAGGACTTGCGGACGTCCTCGACGACCAGCGTCGCGGCCTCTGGCGCCATGTCTTCCCCGTGGTCCCCTGCCTCCACCAGCAGGTGGCGCGTTCGGCGGCGCCTTTCCTGCCCTGTCCGCGACGTTAGTCGGCGCGGCTGCATCCTGCCAAGCCCTAAGCGGTTCGAGGACGGTCAGCCGGCGGGCTGTCCCCCGCCCGTCGGCGCCTGCAGCGCCTGGATCTGCCGGCGCAGCAGCGGCAGCCAGGGCGCATCGGGCGTGCTGTCGGCGGCCAGGGCCTGCCAGACCTGCAGGGCGGCGGCATTGTCGCCACGCTGGGCTGCGGCCAGACCCTGATAATAACGGGCGCGGGGCTCCCGCGGGTCCAGCTTCAGGGCGTGGCCGAAGGCCTCCTCCGCCTTGGGCGTTACGGTGCCGTCGGCCTGCAGCACCAGCATTTCGCCAAGCGCCGCCAACAGGTCGGCCCGCGGTTCCCCGACCTTCAGCGCCTGGGCGAGGGCCGTGGCGGCCTCGGCCGGCCTGCCGAGGTTCGCTCGAGTCCGACCCAGCAGCTCCCATGCCCGGGCATCGTCGGGTGCCTGTGCGACCCGCTGCTCGAGGGCGGCCGCCATCTGTTGGAGCTGGGCTGCCTGGCTGCGCGCCGCGTCGCGCTCGGCGGCCCGGTCGGCGAAAGGCAGGCTGGGCAGGCCGGGGTTGCCGGTGGTCAGGTAGATGGCCAGGGCGGCCACCGGCAGCGCCATCGTCAGGCCGGCGAGCCACAGGCGGGTCGAGCCTGCGCCCCCCGCCGTCCGCCGCGCCGCCTGTCGCCGGGCGTCGGCAGCGAGCAGCCGGCGCTGCACCTCGAGACGTGCAGCCTCGGCCTGTTCCGGCGTCAGCAGACCCTGGGCGGCCTCGCGGTCGAGCTCGCCGAGCTGGTCCCGGTAGACGGCCAGATCCTGAGCGTAGGGTTCCTCGGCCGGCCGGCGACGGCGGCCCAGCGGCCACAGCAGGCCGACCACGACCAGCCCGGTCATGATCGCGGCGAGCGCCCAGAAGAGCCAGCTCACGGCTCCTCCTGCAGCAGGATGCGCAGGCGCTCCCGCTCCTCGGCACTCAGGGCGGAGCGCTCCGCCGGCAGTGGGGACGGCCGGCGCAGCCGCAGCAGCAGGACCCCGGCGCCGGCGCCGAGGATGAGCAGGGGGCCGAGCCACAGCAGCCAGGTCATCGGCTCGAACGGCGGCTTCAGCAGCACGTAGTTGCCGTAGCGGGCGACCAGGAAGGCCTTGATCTCGTCCTCGCTCTCGCCGTCGGCGAGCTTCTCGCGGACCAGCGTGCGCATGTCGGCGGCAATCCCGGCGTGGGAGGAGGCGATGGACTCGTTCTGGCAGACGACGCAGCGCAGTTCCTCGAACAAGGCCCGTGCCCGGGTCTCCAGCGCCGGGTCGGCCAGCGGCTTCTCGGCGACGGCCGTGCCGGCGGCGAGCAGCAGCAGGCAGAGGGCGAGGAGGCACCGCCTCACGTCAGCCGCCCGCCCGCTTCAGCGCGTCGAGCACCGGCTGGATCCTGCCTTCCAGGTCACCCGGATTGATCGGCCCGACGTGGCGGTAGCGCACCTTGCCCTGGCCGTCGACGATGAAGGTCTCGGGCACGCCGGAAATGCCCCAGTCGATGCCGGCCCGTCCGTTCTGGTCGCCGCCGATCCGCTGGTAGGGGTTGCCCAGTTCGCGGAGGTAGGCCTGCAGGTCGGCGGGCTTGTCCTTGTAGTCAATGCCGACGACGCGGTTGCCCGCCGAGGACAGTCCCTCGAGCACCGGATGCTCGATCCGGCAGGGCAGGCACCAGGAGGCGAAGATGTTGACGATGGTGACGCCGTTGCCCTTCAGATCTTCGCTGGTCAGGCCCGGTACGTCGACGCCCGGCGGCGGCGCCAGGGCGAAGTCCGGCGCCGGGCGATCGATCAGCATCGACGGGATCGCACTGGGGTCGCGGTCGGCGAGCAGGCCCCACAGGAAGAAGCCGCCGACGGCGGCGAAGACCGCGATCGGTACCAGCAGGAGAAGGCGCCGTCCCACGTCCCGCCTCGCCGATCAGGCCGTGCGGGCGGCGAGGGCCGACCCGGCGCGGGCCCGGCGGGGGGCGCCGACCCGCAGGCGGCGGTCGCTGAGCGACAGCAGGCCGCCCAGCACCATGGCCGCCGCCCCGAGCCACAGCCAGGGGACCAGAGGCTCGTGGTAGGCGCGCAGGGTCCAGCGGCCCCGCCCTTCGCCCTCCTCCAGCACGACATAGACGTCGTCGAGGAAGGTCGTGCGGATGGCGGTCTCGCTGGTCGGCGTGCCCTGCACGGGATAGAACCGCCGTTCGGGGTGGAGCTCGCCGATCTCCCGGCCATCGAGCAGCAGCACGACCGTCGCCCGGTCGGACTGGTAGTTCGAGCCTGGCGCCGACTCCACCCCTTCGAAACGCAGGGTGTAGTCGCCCAGGGTCATGGACTGCCCGGCGGCGAGCAGAGCCGTCGCCTCGCTCTTCCAGGCGGTCGAGCCCACCATGCCGGCCACGACGATGGCGAGGCCGGCGTGGGCGAAACTCATGCCGTAGGCGGCCCGCGGCAGGCCGCGCGCCCGGGTCCACACATCCCGCAGCGGCGCCCGCAGCAGCCTGACCCGCTCGGCCCACTCGACCAGGGTGCCGACGAACAGCCAGACGGCGAAGGCGAGGAACAGCGCCGCCATGATCTGCGCCCGCTCGGCCCAGAAGGCGCCGACGCCGACGGCCACGGCGAGCAGGAAGGCCAGCTTCAGGCGGCCGAGCACGCCCGCGAGGTCGGCCCGCTTCCAGGCGAGCAGCGGCCCCACCGCCATGATGGCGACGAGCGGCAGCATCAGCGGGACGAAGGTGAGGTTGAAGAAGGGCGCGCCGACCGATACCCGGCCGCCGCCGAAGGCCTCGACGAAGAGCGGGTAGAGGGTGCCCAGCAGGACCGTGCCGGCGCCGGTGGCCAGCAGCAGGTTGTTCAGCACCAGCGCCCCCTCCCGGCTGACCGGGGCGAAGAGCCCGCCGGCCTTCAGGGCAGGTGCCCGCACGGCGTAGAGCAGCAGCGAGCCGCCGACCGCGATCCCGAGGAGCGCCAGCACGTACAGGCCGCGGGCAGGGTCGACGGCGAAGGCGTGGACCGAGGTCAGCAGCCCCGAGCGGACGATGAAAGTGCCCAGCAGCGACAGACCGAAGGTCAGGATCGCCAGCAGGATGGTCCAGACCTTCAGGGCGTCGCGCTTCTCGACCACGATGGCCGAATGGAGCAGGGCCGTGCCCATTAGCCACGGCATGAAGGACACGTTCTCGACCGGATCCCAGAACCACCAGCCGCCCCAGCCGAGCTCGTAGTAGGCCCAGCGGCTGCCCAGAGCGATCCCGGCGGTGAGGCAGATCCAGGCGGCGAGCGTCCAGGGCCGCACCCAGCGGGCCCAGGCGGCGTCGACCCGCCCCTCCAGCAGGGCGGCGATGGCGAAGGCGAAGGCGATCGAGAAGCCGACGTAGCCGAGGTAGAGCATCGGCGGATGGAAGGCGAGGCCGATGTCCTGCAGCAGCGGGTTTAGGTCCTGTCCGTCCGGCGGGGGCGGAAAGACGCGGGCGAAGGGATTGGAGGTGAAGAGGCTGAAGGACAGGAACCCGATGGCGATCCAGCCCTGCACGCCGATCACCCGGGCCCGCAGCCGCTCCGGCAGGTTGCCGCCGAAGAGCGCCACGCCGGCCCCGAAGACCGCCAGGATGAGGACCCAGAGCAGCAGCGAGCCTTCGTGATTCCCCCACACGCCGGCGATCTTGTAGATCAGCGGCTTGGCGGAGTGGGAGTTCTCGACGACGTTGAGGACGGTGAAGTCGCTGACGACGTAGGACCAGGTGAGCGCCAGGAAGGCCAGACCGATGGTGATCAGCTGCGCCAGGGCCGCCGGCACCGCCGTCGCCATCAGAGCGGGATCGTTGCGGGCGGCGCCGATGACCGGAAGGCTGCCCTGCACCAGCGCCACCAGCAGGGCGAGGATCAGCGCGTAGTGGCCGAGCTCGGGGATCACTGGGCGGCCTTTCCGTCGCGGCCGGGCTTCCATACACCGGCGCGCTGCAGGGACTCGGCCACCTCGGGCGGCATGTAGGTCTCGTCGTGCTTGGCCAGCACTTCGACGGCCTGGAAGGTGCCGTCGGTGCCGTAGCGGCCTTCGACCACCACGCCCTGGCCCTCCCTGAAGAGGTCCGGCAGGGAGCCGTCGTAGCGGACGGGGACGGTGGCCGCGAGATCGGTGACGACGAAGGCGACTTCCCGGCCGGTCCCGCGCACCACCGAGCCGTCCTCGACCAGCCCGCCGATGCGCACCAGCCGGTCGGGCGCCGGACGATTGGCGGCCAGGTCGCTGGGGGAATAGAAGAAGACCAGCCCGTCGTCGAAGGCGCTGAGCGCGAGGCCGGTGGCCACCGCCACGCAGGCCAGGCCGGCCCCGACCATGAGCAGGCGGCGGCGCTTGCGGGTCATCGACGCCGGCCCTTCAGCCGTTCCTGCTCGGCCGACAGCCGTTCCTGGCGCTTCAGGCCCTGCCGCGCCGCGAGCAGGAGGCCGCCGAGCACCAGCAGGCTGAGCCCGTAGGCGGGCCACACGAAGGCGCCGTACCCGCCCATCGTCAGGAAGCCCTGCAGGGCGCCGCCGTCCATGGTCACCGCCCGGCCCGGCTGCGCGTGCGTGCCGCCAGCAGCTCGGCGCGGGCGCGCATCAGCACGACGAGAAAGAAGAGCGCCGTGTAGGCGATGGCCATCACCAGCAGCGGGTGGAGCATCGACGGGTCGATGGTCGGGCCGTCGAGGCGGAGAACGGAGGCCGGCTGGTGCAGCGTGTTCCACCAGTCGACCGAGAACTTGATGATCGGCAGGTTCACCACGCCGACCAGCGCGAGCACCGCGGCCGCACGCTCTCCCCGCTGCTCGTCGTCGAAGGCGTGCAGCAGGGCCACGTAGCCGAGGTAGAGGAACAGCAGCACCAGCACCGACGTCAGGCGCGCGTCCCACACCCACCAGGTGCCCCACATGGGCTTGCCCCAGAGCGAGCCCGTCGCCAGGGCGAGAAAGGTGAAACCGGCGCCCACCGGCGCGGCGGCGCGTCCCAGCACCGCTGCCAGCGGGTGTCGCCAGACCAGCAGCGAGAAGGCCGAGCCCGCAAGGAAGAGGTAGCCGAAGAGAGCCACCCAGGCGGCCGGGACGTGCACGTACATGATGCGTACGCTCTCGCCCTGCTGGTAATCCGGGGGCGAGAAGACGAGCGCCAGAGGCAGGCCGAGGGCGAAGGCGAGCACGGTAAAGGCGGACAGCCACGGCTGCACGGCGCCGGCCGTCCGCTGGAAGCGGCCCGGATTGGCGAAGCGATGCAGGTTCGTTCTCCGGCTCGTCGCGATATCGCTCACGGGCGCTTGTGTCCGATCTTCCGTCGGGATGATGAAAGCCGTCTCTACATGGCGGCTTTGCCCCCGAGGGTCCAGAGGGACACGCCCCGGTCGCTGCGCGACCCTTGGTCCTAGGGCTACTCCGCGGCCTGCCGCAGAGCCAGGGCGCCGGTGACGGCGGCGAGCGGCAGGGAGAGGGCCAGCAGGGCGCCGAGCAGCAGCAGGTGCGGGCGTGGGCTCAGGCCTGACAGACCCGCCTCCATGGCGCCGGTGCCGAAGATCAGCACCGGGATCCACAGCGGCAGAAGCAGCAGCGGCAGCAGCACGCCGCCGCGGCGCGCACCGAGGCAGAGCGCGGCGCCGACCGCCCCGAGCAGGCTGAGGGTCGGCGTGCCGAGCAGCAGGGATGCCAGCAGGACCGGCAGGCTCTCGCCGGGCAGCTGGTAGAGCTGGGCGACGAGGGGGGCGGCGACGATCAGGGGCAGGCCGGTGGTCAGCCAGTGGGCCAGCGCCTTGACCAGGATGAGGAGCGGCGCCGGCAGGCCGCCCAGCAGCAGGAGGTCGAGGTCGCCCGCCTCCTGGTCCGCCGCGAAGAGCCGGTCCAGGGACAGCAGCACCGCCAGCAGCGCCGCCACCCATAGGACGCCGGGGGCGAGACGCACGAGCAGGGTCCGCTCTGCCCCGACACCGAAAGGAAAGAGAGCCGCCACCAGCACGAAGAAGGCGACCACGAGCAGCAGGTCGCCGAGGCTTCGTGCCGCCAGCAGCAGGTCGCGCCGCAGCAGGGCGATCACGCCACCGCCTCGTCCGGCTCGACCGCATAGGCACGCAGGTCGAGAACCTGCGCCCCCTCGGTGGCGGGCAGCGCCAGATGCGTCGCGACGACCGCGGCGCCGCCGCGCCGCCGGTGATCGGCGAGGGCGCGGCCGAAGAGACCGACCGAAGCCGCGTCGAGGCCGACCGTCGGCTCGTCCAGCAGCCAGAGGGGAGCCTGCGCGAGCAGGAGGCGCGCCAGCGCCAGGCGTCGCCGCTGGCCCGCCGACAGCAACCGGCAGGGCCGGTCGGCGAGGCCGGAGAGCTCGTAGGCGGCCATGGCGTCGCGTGGCGCTGCCGCGGGCCCGCGCCAGTAGCGCTGCCAGAAGCGCAGATCCTCTGCCACGCTCAGCAAGGGCTTCAGGGCGTCGCGGTGGCCGAGATAGTGCAGCCGCGGGGCCAGGTCCTCGTCGGTCCGGCAGGTGACCCGGCCGAGGGTCGGGGGCAGCAGGCCGGCCAGGATCCGCAGGAGACTCGACTTGCCGCTGCCGTTGGGGCCGACGAGCGTCACCACCTGGCCGGCGCCCAGGGAGAACGACAGGCCGGCGAAGACCGGACGGCCCGCCCGTACGCACCCGAGATCCTCGACCTCCAGCATTCTCCGCCCTTCGCTCGCAGGCCCGCCAGGGGCCGTGGGCGGCAGAGCTACCATGGCGCCAAAAAAAAACCACCGGGGTCGGGGTCCGGTGGTCATCTGCCATCAGGGCTCTCTGGAACCGGGACAGCGGATCGAGTTCATCATCAGAGAGGGCAAATCCCTGACGTAATAAGCATCGTACTCGAATATGTTTCGCGCTGGCTAGTTTTATGGCGGAACTGTGATCGATTGGTGCAGCCGCCGGGCACACTGGATGAAAGGGGAAGAGATGCGGGTCGTGGTCGTCGGAGGAGGAGGCTTCCTGGGCCGACTGCTGATCGAACGGCTGTGCCGGGAAGGGGCCGCGGTCGACGGCGAGGGAAAGCGGCGGCCGATTGATGAGATCGTCTGCCTCGACCGGATGGCGCCCGCGTCGCTTCCCGCCGCACCGGTGCGCTTCGTGGAGGCGGACGTGACCGATGCCGGGGCGCTGCACCGGGAGATCACCCCCGACACGGGACTGGTCTATCATCTGGCGGCGGTGGTGAGCGGAGCCGCCGAGGCCGACTTCGACCTCGGGATGCGGGTGAACGTCCACGGCACGCTGGCGGTGCTGGAGGCGGCGCGCGCGAGCAGCGTCGTGCCCCAGGTCGTGTTCACCTCATCGGTCGCGGCCTTCGGCGGGCTGCTGCCCGAGGTCGTCGACGACGGCACCCCGGTGAAGCCGTCGAACTCCTACGGCGTGCACAAGGCGATCGGCGAGCTTCTGTTGCAGGACTACAGCCGCAAGGGCTTCATCGACGGCCGGGCGCTGCGCCTGCCGGGCGTCGTCGTGCGGCCGGGCCGGCCGAACGCGGCCGCGTCCTCCTACGCCTCCTCCATCCTGCGGGAGCCGCTGGCGGGCGAGGGCGCGATCTGCCCGGTGACGCCGGACACGCCGATGGCGATCATTTCGCCGGCCCGCGTCACCGACAGCCTGATCGCGGTCAATGCCCTGCCCGCCGCCGCGTTCGGCGATTTCCGCACCATGAACCTGCCGGGGCTCACCGTGACCGCGGCGGAGATGGTGGCTGCCCTGGAGCGGATCGCCGGACCGCAGACGGCCGCCCTCGTCGAATGGCAGCCGGACCCGGTGATCCAGCGGATCGTCGGCGCCTGGCCGAAGCATCTCACCTCGCAGCGCGCTCTCGCCGCCGGCTTCCGGCCCGACCCCGACATCGACTCGATCATCAGAGCCCACATCCGCACCATGGAGGCGGCCTGAGGCCCTCAGTCGAGCAGGACGACGCGCCCTGCCGCCGGTTCGACCCGCACCCGCTGACCGTCACGGATCAGGGCGGTGACGTCCCCGTCGGCGAAGCGGTCGATCAGGGGAACGCCGCCGAAGGCTGCGCCCTGTGCCATGATCGGGTTGGCGAAATTCAGGACGAGGGCGAGCGGGGCCATGCCCCGCGCCGCCATCTCGTTCAGCATCCAGGCGGTGGCGACGCCGCCCTTGGCGGCGTTGAGCACCAGCACCTTGCCGACGTAGGACCGGCCGTAGAGCTTGTGGGACGGGCGCGAGAAGACACCCGCGATACGGTCCAGGTCGTAGCGGGCGGAGAAGTTGTCCGCCGCGACCAGCGCCTCGCCTTCCACCGTGTCCCCGATGCCGGCGTGGGCCTGCAGGATGCGCCCGCTCATCGCACGACCCTCCCGGCGACGGCACTGCGCACGCAGGCCTGCATGGAAGCCAGCACCGGCTCGTAGCCGTAGCCGCCGATGATGTTCGTCAGCTTGGCCGAGTTGGTCATGAGCCGTCGCCAGCCGTTGGCCTCGCCGATCTCGCGGGCGTGCATCTGATAGAAGCAGACGCCCTCCAGAAGGATGGCGCCGCTGCCCTCGACGACGGCGGTGAGCCCCATGCGGTCGGCGGCCGACTTGATCTCCGGACTGGTGGTGGCGATCAGCGTCACGTCGGGATGCACCCTCTGGCCCCGGAGCAGCCCGGCGAGCGCATCCAGTTCGATCAGGGAGAGCTGCGGGGCGGCGAAGACGACGACGTGCAGGCTGTCCTCACCGGCGCCGTACTGGCCCATGAACTCCATGAGGTCGCGCCGGGTGAAGCGTTCGGCTGGCTCGGGCGGCGAACCGTCGAAGACAGAAGACAAAGACGGCGCCTCCGGGGTGACGCCCACCATGTGGAACAGCGCGGTCGAGCCGTAGCTGGCGAGGGCCGCCCCGAAATGCTTGAGCGCGTCGGAGCCCGGTGTGGCCTCGATCCCTTCGATGACCGGAACCTCGAAGTAGGAGCGCATGCGCCGGCCCACCAGGCCGCCGAGCGCCCCCCATTCGGCGAGGTCGGCGGGCGCCTCCTCGACCACGAAGCGCGTGGTTGCGCGCCGCACCGAGTCGAGGTGGAAGCCGTAGCGCGGCACCCGTCCCGTCAGCGCCGCGGCGATGGCGGAGGGACCGCCCTCGAAGTTGGTGCGCGCCCCCAGAACCGAATTCGCGTAGATCGACGACCCGGTGTCGCCGAACGCCAGGTGCTCGCCCAGGGTCGGCGGCATGATGGTCTGATAGTTGATGCAGGTGTCGGTCATCAGAATGCCAAGCGCCCGCATCGCCTGGGCTGCCCGCCGCTCCTGCTCCACGAACCGCTCGTCATGCCTGATCCGGCGGTAGGCCTTGAAGTCGGCGCCCCGGGGGTCGGTGACCGTCGGCACCTTCAGGCGCCGCTGCTCCGGCGGCAGGGCGGCCAACTGCTCCAGGTACTCCACGCCGGCCTCGCCGACCGCCTCGCCGTCCGCCATCAGGTGCACCTGACTGACTTCCACGAAGTCTGCCGCGTCGAAGAATTCAGCCACGGCCAGAAGCTGCTGCATGGCCCGTTGCTTGGCTGGCCCCTCCGCACCGCGGAGCAGGCCTTCCTCGTAGTCGTTCAGCTTCGTCATGAGGCGTTCTTTGCTATATTCTAATATAGCAAATAGACATCAGCCGCGGTGCGGAGGCAAGAGGCTAGGTGCCGTCGCCGCTCTCCACGAACTGCAGCTGCCGGCGGTTGGGCGGGATGAGGAAACGCTGGAAATAGAGGACGCCGCTGCCGGAGTGGACGATGCCGTCGAGCTGCAGCCCCTCCCGCGCATCCGAGCGGGTCAGGGTGCGTACGGCGTCGTCGAAGTCCGCCCACCCGAGGCGATGAAACACCCGGGTTATCGGCAACCCGAGCCGGTCCGCGATCAGCAGCTTGAAGTTCTCGCCGTCGAGCTCGGACAGGGGCGGCTCGGTGAGGAACCGAAAGCGGTCGGCCTGGCAATAGAAGCGGCTCGCGACGGAAAACTCGTCGGCCACGTCGAAACGCCGCTCGATGAAGAGGTAGCCGCTCGACGACGGGCCAAGGTGGTCCGACCAGGGGCCGAGCCGCCGGATCGTGCGCCGCGCCAGGGTGACCGGGTAGACCGGCAGCACGCTTCGCCCGTCCTCCGCCAGGAACCGGCAGTGGAGCGGGTAGGGGATCTGCCGGCGGCGTTCGGCCACGAAGCTCCCGACCCGGGTCCGCCGGACGATCGCGCCGTTCGCCGCCAACTCCCGCAGGGCGCGCTGGACCGTTCCGAGGCTGAGGCCGGTCTCGGCCGCGATCTCGTGCTCGGTGGGCAGCCGCGTCCCGGCGGGGAGCCGGCCGCTGGTGATCCCGTCCGTGATCGCCTGACGCAACTGCAGGTACTTGGTCATCCCCGGCGTCTCGTGGTTGCGCATCAGCTCGGCCAGAAGCCCGTCAGCCATTCCTGTCCCCTTTCGACCCAGCCCCTTCAGTCGCGCTCCGGCACGCGCCTGTTGCTATATTTAAATAGACTTTGTACCCTTGCCAGGCCTCGTCCTGGGAGTGGTCATGCGGCCCTGCAATCTCCTGGTCATCATGAGCGACGAACCGATGCGGCCGGCGCAGATGTTGCGGGATCCGTTGGATCCCGCCCCAGCGGCTGACCGCCCGGCGCTGCGATGCACGAGGTCGATCTGTGCCTGTGCGCCGAAACCCCTCCATCCGGATCCTCTTCCTCAGCGACCGTGGCAGCAACCTCGGGGCCCGTGGCCGCGGCGTGGAGGCGGTCATCGCGGGTGGCGGCCTCGACATATCGCCGTCCCGGGCGGGGCGGTCGACCATGCAGTCTGAACGAGAACGAACGACAATCGGGAGGAACAGTGCAGTGACGGATCTCCTCAAGCGTCTGACGATGGCGGCCGGCCTCGCCCTGGCGGTCGCCGGCGGGGCGTCGGCCGACGACAAGATCACCCTCAGTCTCGCCACCTGGGGCGCTTCCAGCCATCCGCAGGTGAAGGTCTACACGCCGATCTTCATGGACGAGGTGACGAAGCGGACCAACGGCCGCGTCGAGTGGAAGTTCTTCCCCGACGACACGATGGTGAAGCAGGCCTTCGTGCCCACCGCAATCCCCGGCGGCCAGGTGGACATCTCGCTCACCACCCTGGACAGCTGGGCCGGCCGGGTGCCGGCGGTCTCGATCGCCGCCAGCCCGCTGTGGACCCTGACCATGGACGAGTCGGCCGAGCAGCTGCAGCCGGGCCGGCCCCTCTTCGACCACTTCGACAAGCTGCTCGGTGCCCAGCAGACGAAGCTCCTGGCGCTCTTCGACATCGGCCCGCCGACCCTCTTCACGCGCTTCCCGATCGACGGGCCGCAGTCGCTGGCCGGCCAGACGATCCGCGCCTACTCCAAGGGCGCCGCGGAGACCCTGCAGGCGCTCGGCGCCGCGCCGGTCAACATGGGGGTCGCCGACGTCTACTCCGCCCTGCAACGCGGCGCCATCGAGGGGACCCTGGGCGGCCTGCAGGGGGCCTATGGCCTGAAGCACTACGAGGTGACCAGCAACATGCTGGGGACCGGCGGGATCTTCGGCGCCCTGGTCAACGGCTACGTGATGAACCGCCGCCGCTTCGACCGCCTGCCGAAGGACGTGCAGCAGGCCATCCTCGACGCCACCGCGGCGGCGCGCGCCAAGACGGTCGAGGTGCTGATATCGAGCTACAACGACTATGTCGACCGGGTGAAGGCGGCCGGCCTGACGACCGCCGTCCTGAAGCCCGGCACGCCCCAGTGGGAAGCCTGGGAGGCCGCGCTCGCCGACTACCGGAAGAAGATCGCCTCGCAGTTCGACCCGGAGACGGTCGCGCTGGTCGCAGGGAAGTAGCCTTCCCCTGGCCGGCGGTCTTTTCCGGCCGCCGGCCGGCACGCGGGGAGGGAGGAGCCCATGGTGGTACGTCTGCTCGACGCGGTCTCGCGCGTCTTCACCTTCGCCAGCATCACGATCTTCGCGGCGCTCGCCATCCCGGTCAGCTATGACGCCGTGAGCCGCAGCCTGAAGGCCCCGTCGATCTGGGTGTTCGACGTCAGCCTGTACCTGCTGATCGCCGCCGCCTTTCTCGGCAACGCCCTGGCCTTGCGCAGCGGCGCCCACTTCCGCATGGTCTTCCTGTTCAAGCTCTTCCCCGCCTGGCGCCGGTTCGGCGACCGCCTGGCGTTCGGCGCCACGGCTCTGTTCGCCGCCGCCACCCTCTGGCTGACGATCCGCTACGTGCAGGAATCCTGGGACTACGACCTCCACTCGGGGACGATTCTCAACGCCCCCTTGTGGCTTCCGCAACTCGCCATGCCGCTGGGCGCGCTTGCGCTGCTTCTGGAAGCCTGCCGGATCCTGCTGACCGGCGAGTACCCCGACGTCACCGAAGGCTGAGCGAGGCGCGAGCGATGGATTTCGGCGCCGGCATCGGCATCACGCTGCTCTTCCTCCTGCTCATGATCGTCGGCCTGCCGGTCTTCGTGGCCATGGGCGCCTCGGCCCTGCTGGGCTTCCTGCTCGTCAAGGATCTGGACAGTGCCCTTTTCGGTTTTCCCGAGACGATCTGGCAGTCGACCCACGTCTACGAACTGATCGCCATCCCCCTCTTCGTCCTGACCGGTACGGTGATGCAGCAGTCCGGCGCGGGGCGCGACCTCTTCGAGGTCGTGAAGGCCTACGCCGGGCGCATCCCGAACGCCACAGGCGTCGCCACCATCCTCGCCTGCGGCGTCTTCTCCGCCATCTGCGGCTCGTCGATCGCGACGGCCGCCACGGTCGGCCTCGTGGCCATCCCGCTGCTGCGCAAGGACGGCTACGGCGAGGCCCGATCCGGCGGCTTCGTCGCGGCCGGCGGGACGCTCGGCATCCTCATTCCGCCATCGATCCCGATGATCCTCTACGGGATCCTCACCGACACCTCGATCGGCCAGCTCTTCATCGCCGGGATCGTCCCCGGCCTGCTGCTGATGACGTGCTTCTGTCTGCTCGCCCGCTTCTCCCGGCCGGCGGTGCGGGCGCCGCGGCAGGAGGCGGGCGACCCCGGCCGCAGCCGGCTGCTGCGCCGGGCGGCGGGTGTCCTGCTGCTGCCGCCGGTCATCATCGGCACGATCTACGCCGGCTTCTTCACCCCGACCGAGGTCGGGGCGCTGGCGGTGGTCTACGTGACGGTGCTGGGCCTGGTGCAGCGCCGGCTCGATCTGCCGGCGCTCTGGCGAGCGGCGACCAGCGGCGCCAAGACGAGCGTCATGCTGATGATGCTGATCGTCTTCGGGCAGTGCTTCGCGCACTTCCTGACCTACGAGCAGGTACCCCAGACGATTGCGGCGGCGATCCTGGACGTGCCCGGCGGACCGCTGGTGGCCGTCACTCTGATGATCCTGGTCTACCTGGGATTGGGCATGTTCCTGGAGTCGGCGGCCATGCTGCTGATCTCGATCCCGATCTTCATGCCCGTCGCCGTAGCCGTCGGCATGGAACCGCTGGTGTTCGGGATCTTCGCCGTCATCGCCATGGAGATCGCCCAGATCAGCCCGCCGGTCGGCATCAACCTCTTCACGATCCACGGCATCAGCGGCGTCTCGCTGGGCCAGCTGTCGAAGGGCGTCCTGCCGTTCATCGGGCTGCAGGTCGTGCTGATGTACCTGATCTACTTCTTCCCGCAGATCGTGCTCTGGCTGCCCGCACAGATGCACTGAGACCGACCGGCGGCCTCTTCTCTCCGACAATGCCCTCCTCCTGGCGATTCCCAGACCTGCAGGTCGGGGGAGCGGGGAAGATTCTGGCGTCGCGAGGGGAAGAATAGCAACGATGCATCTATTTGATATATGTCGGACCGACCTATATCGTTTCGATGTAGGGTCGCCGCCGGGGGGGGCCGGCGGGATGCATGATGGACACCAAGACCCTTTGCCTGGCGATCCTGATCAAGGGTGACGCCAGCGGCTACGAGATCAAGAAGGCGCTGGGCCAGCAGCCCTACGAACTGTTCCAGGACACGGGCTTCGGGTCGATCTATCCGGCGCTCGCCCAGCTCTTTGCCGATGGCCTCGTCACCGTCCGCCAGGAATCCCAGGCGAAGCGGCCGGACAAGAAGGTCTACAGCCTGACTGAGGCGGGCCGGCAGGCGTTGCTCGACGCCCTCGCGAGGCCGCACGGCCCCGACCGCCTGCGCTCGGACTTCCTTTTCGTCATCCTGCACGGCGACCTGCTGGAGCCGGACCAGGTGATGGCCGCGATCGACCGCCGGATCGCCGAACTGGAAACGGCTTTGACGCATCTGCTGGGGATCGAGATCTCGCAGAAAGGGGCGGCCTGCCGCTTCACCTATCACCTCGGCGTCGACTGCTACGGTGCCCAGCTGAACTATCTGCGGGCCCACCGCGAGGAACTGCACCGGGCCCTGCTCGACGAGCGGGCGCAGCCGAGGGCGGCGGAGTGAGCGCCGCCGTGTTGCTTCGCAGACCCTGCGGACGATCTCCCTGCCGTCGTTTTTCCTGCGCAAGCCTTTGCCGGTCAGCGCCGTTGAAGCCTGTGCGCCGCCGTGTGCCGGTGCGGGCGGGATACTGAGGACGTCATGCGTAATTCGATCATCTTGGCAACGATCCTCGCACTGGTCGTGATCGGCTGGGTCGCTTCGGGGCAGCTCGACGCCGTGGATACGGGCCCCGAGCCGCTCAAGGAGCCCGCCGATCTGGGTGCCGCCGACGCCCCGCAGCGGGTACGGGTCAGCGCGCTGCAGGCGGAACCCTACGAGGTGGCCCTCCTGGTGAACGGCGCGACCGAGGCGGAGCGGCGGGTCATGCTGCGCGCGGAGGTCGAAGGGCCGGTCGAGGCCCTGGGACCGGAGAAGGGGACGCGGGTCGCCGAGGGCCAAGTGCTGGTGCGGATCGCGCCGCGCACCCGGCCGGCGGCCCTGGCCGAGGCGAAGGCGCTGCTGAAGCAGAAGGAGGGGGACTACGAGGCCTCCGTCACTCTCAACCGTCAGGGTCATCGGTCGAAGACACAGCTCGCCGCCGATGCAGCCGACCTCGAGGCGGCCCGCGCCGCGGTCGATCGGGCGCAGACGGCGATCGACCAGTTGGAGGTCAAGGCACCTTTCGACGGGATCCTGGAGCAGCGGCCGGTCGAGATCGGCGACTATCTCGCGCCCGGCGAGGCCGTCGCCGAGGTCGTCGACCTGGATCCCCTGCTGATCGTCGCGCAGGTGAGCGAGCGCGACGTCGGCCGCCTGTCCGTGGGCCAGCCCGGCAGCGGCCGCCTGGCGACGGGCCAGCGGGTCGACGGGCGTATCCGCTACATCGCCGCAGCGGCCGACGCCGCCACCCGAACCTTCCGTGTCGAGCTGGAGGTCGACAATCCCGACTACGCCCTCCCGGACGGGGTGACGGCCGAACTGCGTCTGCCGCTGGCGACCGTGCCGGCCTACAAGGTGACGCCGGCCGTCCTGACGCTCAGCAAGGACGGCGTCCTCGGCGTGATGGCGGTGGAGCAGGGCAAGGCGAGGTTCACGCCGGTGCAGATCCTCGGCCAGGACGTCGGCGGTGTCTGGCTGGCGGGGCTTTCCGACAACCCGACCATCATCACCGTCGGCCAGGAGTTCGTGGCCGATGGCCAGGCGGTCGAGGCGGTGCCGGCGGCCGAGGCGAGCCTGTCCGGGGACGATGCTGCGGCGCAGGAGAACCGCTCTTGAACACCCTGATCGACGCGGCCATCGGTCGGGCGCGGACCGTCCTCGCCCTGCTCGTCCTGCTGCTGCTGGTCGGCGGCTACGCCTTCGTGGCCATCCCCAAGGAGGCCGATCCGGACGTCAACATCCCGATCGTCTACGTCTCGCTGATCCAGGCCGGGATCTCGCCGAGCGACGCCGAGCGGCTGCTGATCCGGCCGGTCGAGGAAGAACTGACCGGCATCGAAGGCACCAAGGAGATGCGCTCCACCGCCTTCCTCGGCGGCGGCATGGTGCTGATGGAGTTCGACGCCGGCTTCGACGTCGACAAGGCGCTCGCCGACGTGCGCGAGAAGGTCGACATCGCCAAGGCCGAGCTGCCGGACGACGCCGAGGAGCCGACGGTCCACGAGGTCAACCTCAGCCTCTTCCCCGTCCTCGTCGTCGGCCTGTCCGGCGACGTGCCGGAGCGCACGCTGCTGCGCATCGCCCGCGACCTGCGCGACAAGATCGAATCGCTGCCGCCCGTGCTGGAGGCCGAGATCGGCGGCGACCGGGAAGAGCAGGTCGACATGGTGATCGATCCGCTCTACCTCGACAGCTACGGACTGGACGCCCGCCAGATCATCCAGTCGATCGACGCCAACAACCGCGTCATCGCCGCCGGCGTGATGGACACCGGCGCCGGTCGCTTCCCGGTCGAGGTGCCGGGCCTGTTCGAGACGGTCGACGACATCGTGAACATGCCGATCAAGACGAACGGCGACGCCGTCGTCCGCTTCGGCGACGTGGGCGACATCCGGGCGACCTTCGTCGACCCGACGGACAAGGTGCGGATCAACGGCAAGCCCGCCCTGTCGATCGAGGTGAAGAAGCGAACCGGCACCAACATCATCGAGACGATCGAGCAGGTGAAGGCGCGGGTGAAGCACGAGCAGGCGGCCTGGCCGGAGGGCGTCGAGGTCAGCTTCAATCAGGACAAGTCGACCGACATCCGCACCATGCTGAGCGACCTCACCAACAACGTGGTCAGCGCGATCCTGCTGGTGATGGTGATCATCCTGGCGGCCCTGGGCCTGCGCTCGGCGGGGCTGGTCGGGGTGACCATCCCGGGCTCGTTCCTGACCGGCATCCTGGTGCTCTACGTCGGCGGGTTCACCGTCAACATCGTCGTGCTGTTCAGCCTGATCCTGGCGACCGGCATGCTGGTCGATGCCGCCATCGTGGTGACCGAGTACGCCGACCGGAAGCTGGCGGAGGGCCGCCCGCCGAAGGAGGCCTACGCCGAGGCGGGCAAGCGCATGGCCTGGCCGATCATCGCCTCGACGGCCACCACGCTCTGCGCCTTCCTGCCGCTGATCTTCTGGCCGGGCGTGGTGGGCGAGTTCATGAAGTTCCTGCCGATCACCCTGGTCGCGGTGCTCTCGGCCTCGCTGGCCATGGCGCTGGTCTTCCTGCCCACCATGGGGGCCGTCTTCGGCCGCCGCCAGAAGGCCGATCCGGCAAAGCTGAAGACGCTGATGGCGGGTGAGACCGGCGACCTGCGCGAGGTCGGCGGCTTCACCGGCCGCTACCTGTCGGTCCTGCGGGTCGCCCTGGCGCATCCGCTGAAGGTGGTGATCGGCGCCGTCGTCCTGCTGGTTGGCGTGCAGGTGGCCTATGGCACCTTCGGCAAGGGCGTCGAGTTCTTCCCCGACGTCGAGCCCGACAACATCAACCTCTGGGTCCACGGCCGCGGCAACCTGTCGATCGACGAGCGCGACGCCCTGCTGCACCAGGTCGAGCGCGACATCCTGGCGATGCAGCGCGAGCGGGGCGAGTTCCACTCGATCTACGCCCATTCGGTCACCTCCTCGGGCCGTCAGAACGACGAGGAGCCCGAGGATCTGGTCGGGACCATCCAGCTCGAGTTCGTCGACTGGTTCGCCCGCCGGCCGGCGAGCGAGATCATCGCCGAGATCCGCCGCCGGGCGTCGGAGCATGCCGGCATCTGGGTCGAGCCCCGCAAGCAGGAGGCCGGCCCGCCGGTCGGCAAGCCGATCCAGATCCAGGTGAGCGCCGCCGATCCGAGTCGCATCGGCCCGGTGCGCGACAAGATCCTGGAGCTGGTGCAGAACGAGCCGGGGCTGGTCGACATCGAGGACGGCCGGCCGCTGCCCGGCATCGAGTGGGCGGTGACGATCGACCGGGCGCAGGCGGCGAAGTTCGACGCCGACGTGGCGCTGATCGGGTCCTACGTGCAGCTCGTCACCAAGGGCCTGGAGGTGGGCAACTACCGGCCCGACCAGAGCGACGAGGAAGTGGACATCATGGTCCGCTTTCCCGAAGCCTACCGCACCACCGAACAGCTCGGCCGCCTGAAGGTCCAGACCAACCAGGGCCTGGTGCCGATCAGCAACTTCGTCACCATCAAGCCGCAGCCGAGCACCAACCTGATCCGCCGGGTCGACGGGCAGCGGGCGGTCACCGTGCGGGCCGACGTGGCACCGGGCGTCCTGGCGGACGACAAGGTCAAGTCGCTGACCCAGAAGATCGGGCAGCTCGACCTCGACCCCTTCGTCAACGTCACCTTCCGCGGCGAGGACGAGGAGCAGAAGGCGGCCCAGGACTTCCTCGGCAAGGCCTTCCTGGTCGCCCTGTTCCTGATGGCCGTGATCCTGGTCACCCAGTTCAACTCCTTCTACAGCACGGGCCTGATCCTGTCGGCCGTGGTCATGTCGACCATCGGCGTCTTCATCGGCCTGATGGTGACGGGCCAGCCCTTCGGCATCGTCATGTGCGGCATCGGCGTGATCGCGCTCGCCGGCATCGTGGTGAACAACAACATCGTGCTGATCGACACCTACGATCAGCTCAAGCTGACGATCCGCGATCCGGTGGAGGCGATCATGCGCACCTGCGCCCAGCGCCTGCGGCCGGTGATGCTGACGACGATCACCACCATCCTCGGGCTGCTGCCGATGATGTTCGGCGTCAACATCGGCTTCCTCGACCGCTCGGTGCAGATCGGTGCCCCTTCGACCCAGTGGTGGGCGCAGCTCGCCACGGCCATCGTCTGGGGCCTCGCCTTCGCCACGGTGCTGACGCTGGTCTTCACCCCCTCCGCACTGCTGCTGCGGGCGAAGTTCGACGCCTGGCGCCGTCGTCGGCAGGAGCGGCGGCGGGAGGTCGACGAGCCGACCCTGCCGATGGCCTTGCCGGAGCGCCCCTACAAGGTGGCGGCGGAGTAGCGGCCGCCATCCGTGCTGCGGCCGATCGACCGCCGGGGTTGCGATCCGGCGGCGACGGCGCATCCTCGGGATGCCGGCGACCTCGTCCGCCGTTTCTCACGCCCAAGGCCTTCGGACCGCCCATGAAAGCGAACGTCCGCGTTCTCTGTTTTCTCCTGCTGGTGCTCGCCTTGCCGACCGTGCTGGTCGTCTACTCGGTGCCCCTCTACCGCCTGTTCTGCGCGGCCACGGGGTATGGCGGAGCGACCCGCAGGGCCGACAGCGTCTCCACCCTCGAAGCCGACCGCATGGTGACCGTGCGCTTCAGCACCGACCACGCGCCTGACCTGCCGTGGCTTTTCGTGCCGAAGCAGGGTGAGGTGACGGTGCGGCTGGGGGAGCCGAAGCTGGTCTACTTCATCGCGCAGAACAATTCCGACGAGCCGATCGTCGCCCACGCCACCTTCAACGTCACGCCGGAGAAGGCCGGGGAGTACTTCTACAAGGTCCAGTGCTTCTGCTTCGACGAGGAGCGCCTGCAGCCGCACGAGCGGGTCGAGATGCCGGTGCAGTTCTACGTCGACACCGAGATGAGCCAGGACCGCAACGCCGACGACGTGCAGGTGATCACCCTGGCCTATACCTTCTTCCGCTCGCGCTCGCCGGAGGAAGGCAAGGACCTGAACCGCCTGACGACGACCGACACCCCGGATGCGGACCTCGTCGCCGCCGGCGAGGCGCTGTTCGGCAAGCGCTGCGCCACCTGCCATGCCCTCGACGCCAACCGCGCCGGGCCGGCCCTGGGCAGTGTCTTCGGCCGGCGGGCCGGCAGCGAGCCGGGCTACCACTATTCGCCCGCCCTCGAGCAGGCGGTGCTGACCTGGGACAAGGAGACCCTGGACCGCTGGCTGCAGGGCCCGCGGCAGTTCATCGACGGGGCGCGGATGCCGGTCTCGGTCGCCTCCGCCGACGAGCGGCGGGAGATCATCGCCTACCTGCACAGCCTGTCGTCGCCGGGGCAGGCCTCCGGCACCAGGTCGGCGGCGAACAGCGGGGCCGCCCTCTGAGCCCGAGCCCGGCGAATCATGTCGCGGTCATCGGCGGGGGGCCGGCGGGTCTCGCCGCCGCGGAGCGGCTGAGCGCCGCCGGACGGCGGGTGAGTCTCTACGAGGCGCTGCCCTCGGTCGGCCGCAAGCTGCTGATGGCCGGGCGGGGCGGTCTCAACCTGACCCACAGCGAGCCGCTGGACGCCTTCCTGTCACGCTATGGCGAGGCGGCGGAGCCGGTGGTGGAGGCGGTGCGCCGCCGGCCGCCCGCAAACCTCGTGGCCTGGGCGGAAGGCCTCGGGCAGGCCACCTTCGTCGGCTCCAGCGGGCGGATTTTCCCCCGGACCATGAAGGCCTCGCCTCTGCTGCGCGCCTGGCTGCGCCGGCTGGAGGCACAGGGCGTGGACGTCCGCCTGCGCCACCGCTGGAGAGGCTGGACCGACGACGGGGCGCTGCGGTTCGAGACGCCGGCGGGCCCCGTCGAGGACCGGCCCGCGGCGACCCTTCTCGCTCTGGGCGGCGCCTCGTGGCCGCGGCTGGGCTCCGACGGCGCCTGGACCGGCGTCCTGGAAGCGGCGGGGGTGACGGTCCGACCGCTGCGGCCGGCCAACTGCGGCTTCCTGGTCGGCTGGTCGCAACACTTCGCCGACCGTTTCGCCGGGCAGCCGCTGAAGACGACCGGTTTCGCCTTCGGCGGCCGGCGCCTGCGCGGCGAGGCCGTCATCACCCGAAGCGGCATCGAGGGCGGTGCGATCTACGCCCTCTCGCGCAGCCTGCGCGACGCCATCGAGGCGGAGGGGGTGGCCGTGCTCGAACTCGATCTCAAGCCGGACCTGACGGAGGCGGCGCTGGCGGAGCGCCTCGGCCGTGGACGCGGCAGCCGCTCGCTCTCCTCCTTCCTGCGCTCCGCCGCCGGGCTTTCGCCGCTGGCCGTGGCCCTGCTGCGCGAAGGGGAGGGGCAGCTGCCGGAGGCGGCTGCCGAGCTGGCGGCCAGAATCAAGACGCTGCCGCTGCGGCTGACCGGCACGGCCGGCCTCGATCGCGCCATCTCGACCGCCGGCGGCGTCGCCCTGGACGAGCTGGACGAGACCTGGATGCTGCGCCGCCGGCCGGGCGTCTTCGTCGCCGGCGAGATGCTGGACTGGGAGGCGCCGACGGGCGGCTACCTGCTGCAGGCCTGCCTCGCCACCGGTGTCTGCGCAGCCGAGGGGCTGGAGAGCTGGTTGCGGGGCTAGCCTGCGGTACGCGGCCCGCGGCATGATCCGCTCATGACAGAGATCCCGCCCTTCAAGCCGAGGCGCCGCCAGGCGGAGACACCGGAACTGGCACAGCAGGCCGAAGCACTGCTGGCCCTGGGCGGGGGCAGGGCCGCACCATGGCTGCCGCCGGTGGCGCCGGGCGACTGGGAGGAGCCCCGGTGCGATGAAGGGATCGCACTGCTGACGGCGGTTCTGGCGGCGGGGTTCGGCCATCTCGTCCCGGCGGCCCGGGCGCTGCGCCTGCACCGGCCCGGCTTCTATGACGGCGTCGTCCTGCTGGAGGTGCAGGCCGGCCCGCCGCCGGCCGAGGCCTGGGGCGCCAGCCTGCTGTTCGCCATCGGAGGCGACTTCGTCGCCCACTTCGACGGGGCGGCACCGGTGGTGCATGCCATTCGTGCGCGGGCCGTCGTGCGGCTGGAGGACTTCGCGCAGGTCTGGGCCTACCTGCGATTCTTCGGCAACGTGGTCTGCGGCGAGGACGGCGCCTTCCTGGTCGTCGAGGCGCCGTCGGACCTGCCGCCCTGGGAGCCCTCTCCCGTGGTTTCCCGTATCATCGAAGGAACGCTCGACGACCTCTGGCTCGACGGCCGGAGTGCGGACGGCGGGTGGGAGGTGAGCGGCGTGGTGCTCTACTCCTGCGCCCTGTTCAAGGTGCGCTTCAGGGTGGAGGCGGACGGGCGTGTGGAGATGCTCGACGACGACCCGCTGGCGGCGGACCTGCCGATCCGGCGGGTCGGGATCGTCGGCGGCGAGCGGCGCCTGTGGTAGCTCAGCCGGCGGCCGCCTCCTGCCTTTGGCGGTAGGCGAAGGCGGCGTCGAAGCGGCCGAGGATGTGGGCGCCGGCGCCGACGGGCGGGTAGAGCGGATCGCCGCCGCCCGGCAGGTCGCGCGGGTCGACGATCGCGTCGAAGTTCGGGTCGAAGAAGACGGCGATCGAGTAGCGCTCGCGCCCGGATCGGTTGACCACCCGGTGCGGCGTCGACACGAAGCGGTCGTTCGACCAGCGCGCCAGCAGGTCGCCGACGTTGATCACCAGGGTATCGGGCAGGGGCGGGGCCATGACCCAGCGGCCGTCGCGGGCGCGCACCTCGAGGCCGCCGTTCTGGTCCTGCCACAGCAGGGTGAGGCAGCCGTAGTCGGTGTGCGGGCCGACGCCGAAGTGGTCGCGGCCGAGGTCGGCCGGCTGCGGCGGGTAGTAGAGCAGCGAGCCGCGGGCGATCGGCCGCGTGAAGCGGCTGGCGAACCAGTCGGCCGGCAGGTCGAGGGCGAGGGCGAGGGCGGAGAGCATCCGCCGGCCGCAGGCCAGGGCCGCCTCGTAGTAGCCGTAGGCCGCCGGCCGGAGATCCGGGGCCGCCACCGGCCAGTTGTTGGGACCCATGAGCGCCGGGCCCTGGGCGACGGCCGGATCTTCGGCCGCCAGCTCCAGGCCGAAGTTGAAGCTCTCCTTCAGGTCGACCTGGGCGCCCTTGTACATGCGCGACTGATTGGGGCCGAGCCAGCCGCGATGGCGCTCGTTCACCGCGGCTGCCTGCTTGTCGGCCGGCGGCAGCGCGAAGAAGCGGCGCGAGGCGGCGACCGCCCGTTCCAGGACCTCGGCCGGGATCCCGTGGTTGCGCACGTAGAAGAAGCCGATGTCGGTCGAGGCCCGCCGCATGGCGCGCCCTACGGCCGCCTGCCCTTCGGGACCCTCGGCCAGCGGCCCGAGGTCGATGACCGGGATCTGCTCCGGCGCGATCGCGTGGCTTTCCGCGTGATCGCGCTGCCTGTCGAAGGTCGTCATCCCTCCCTTTCCTCCGTCACGCCGCCTTGCCGCGGCTTGTAGTAGCCGATGGTGTCGCCGTCGGTGGTGACGCCCAGGCCGTTCAGCAGGCGGTTCGAGTAGTTGAAGTAGGCGCAGACCTGGTTGACCTCCAGGATCTCGCCGTCGTCGGCGCCGGCTGCCCGCATGGCCTCGATGTCCGCCGCCTCGATGGCGCCGGGCGCCGCGGTCAGCTTGCGGGTGTAGGCCAGCAGGGCGAGCTCCTTGCCGTCGAACACCCGTTCCGGCTGGCCGGCGTCCAACGCCTCATAGATCGCATCGGCCCGGGCCTCGTCGTCGAGCAGGCGCCGGACGTTGGCGAAGTGGTGCGCCAGGCTGTAGGCGCAGGCGTTGGTCATGGAGGTGTAGCTGGCGACCACCTCGAGGAACCAGAAGGGCAGGACGTTGGTCGGGTTGTGCAGCACGCTCCGGTACAGCACCAGGTGGCCTTCCATCGTGTGCGGGCGGAGGCTGTGCGCCTTCATCACGTTGTCCACGGTGCCGTGGGGGGTGCGCACGCGGTCGTAGAGCTCGCGCAGCAGGCCTTCGGCGTCGTCGGGCTCGATCGTCTTGATCAGGCAGTAGGGCGGCACGGGTCAGGCCTCTTCTCAGTCGAGGGGCAGGGGGCGGGGCGGCCGGGCGAAGATCCGCCGGACCATCGGCTCGAAGGCCTCCAGCGGCATGAAGGGCCCGCGCGGGTCGATGGCGTTCTGGTCGAAGCGGGCGACGAAGTCGGCCGTCCAGGCGAAGTGGGGATGGCCGCGCCAGCGCTCCCGCAGGTCGGAACGGATCGTCGGGTGCTCGTGGATGTGGTGCGTCTGGAAGAGGGCGTGGTGCGTCAGCATCCAGTGGTGGGACTCGTCCACATAGGGGCCGAGCAGGGCGGCGGAGAAGGCGCCGTGGCTGGTCGGGCAGACGATGAAGCCGATGTCGTGCAGCAGGGCGACGACCACCGCCTCCTCGTCGAGGCCGGCCTGGAAGGCCAGCGTCGCCGACTGCAGGCAGTGCCTGTAGTTGTTGCAGGCGTAGCCGAAGCTCGGATCGTCCCTCGAGGCGCTCAGCAGGCGCAGCGCCTGGGCGCCCTGCTGGTCGGCCTGATAGGGGCCGCGCTGGCGTTCCAGCACGGCCCAGTCCGCGGCGCGGAAGTCGTCGAGGCTGGGGTGGTCGACGTAGTCCCACCCGGCGTCGAGCAGGGGATCGAAGCTGGTCTCCAAGGCGCTCTTCACTGTCGGCTCCTCATGCGGCCTGCTTCTGGACGAACCAGTCGTCGAGGGCCCGCCGGTAGTCGGCGACGAGGCCGCCGCAGGGCTCCGCGGCCTGCAGCCGCCGCCACCAGCCGTCGGTCTTCGGGCCGAAGGCATAGTGCCCGCCGAGGAAGGGCACCAGCAGTTCGATGATCGTCAGGGTGGCGGGGAAGGTGCAGTCGGCGATGGTCAGCCGGTCGCCGGCGAGCCACGGGGCGGCGACGGCCGTCGCTTCGAGCTCGCCCAGCCGTCGCTCGATCTCCGCCAGGCTGGCGGCCACCGCGGCGGGGTCGCGGCCGGCCGGCGCGATCTGCCCGAAGAGAACCCGCACGGCCGGCTCGAGGTAGAGGTCGTGGAGCCGCCCGAGGATGCGAACCCCGGCGCGGTCGGCCGGCGTCGCCATGTGCAGCGGCGGCGCGGGATAGCGCTCGTCGAGATACTCCAGGATCACGTCGGCCTCGACGACCCGGGTGCCGTCGGAGTCCACCAGCGCGGGCCACTTGCCGAAGGGTGAAATCCGCTGCCGCTCCGCCGGATCGGTGGGCGCGCTCGTCATCTCCCAACTCAGGCCCTTGAGGGTGAGGGCCATGCGGACCTTGTGGCCGTAGGAGCTGACCGGCTTGGTATAGAGCGTGATCACGCGGGCGGTCTCCGATCGGGAGGCTAGCGGTGCTCGGAGCGGGCCAGCCGCCGTTCCAGCGTCCGCACGCCCCATGACACCAGGATGATCAGCACCAGATATTCCAGCACGAGGAAACTGTAGATTTCGAGGGGGCGGTATTCTGTCACGACCAGTTCGTTCGCCCGCCGGGTCAGTTCGGTGAGGCCGATGACGGAAACCAGCGACGACATCTTGAGCATGTAGACGAACTGGTTGCCGAGCGGCGGCAGCACCCGCCGTATCGCCTGGGGCAGGATGATGAAGCGCATCTTGTCGAGGTAGCTCAGGCCGAGGGTGTCGGCCGCCTCGTGCTGGCCGCGGTCGATCGACTGGATGCCGGCGCGGAAGATCTCCGCCTCGAAGGCGCTGTCGCAGAGGGCGAGGGCGATGATGCCGGCGAGGAAGGCGTTGAGGCTGATCCCCAGCACCACCGGCAGGCCGTAGTAGACCCAGAGGATCATCACCAGCATGGGGATGGCGCGGAAGACCTCGACGTAGACGCGGTTGACCATCCGCAGAGGCCGGGAGCGCTGCAGGGCGAGGAGGCCGAGCAGCAGCCCCACCGCGACCGAGGCGACCATCGCGATCACCGACAGGGCGATGGTGTAGCCCAGGCCGCTGAGCAGGAAGGAGAGGTTCCGCCGCCCCGGCGCGGTCTCCGGCGAGACGACGTACCAGCCCCAGCTGTAGCCGCCCCCGCAGGCCGCCAGCGGCAGGACGAGCAGGACGGCGGCGGGGCCGGGCGGCAGGCGGCGGACGAGAGCGAGGAACAGACGCATCAGTGGGAGAGGATCTGACCGAGGAACTTCCGCGTCCGCTCGCTGGCCGGTGCCGAGAAGAAGCGGTCCGGCGGAGCGGCTTCGACCACCTCGCCGTGGTCCATGAAGACCATGGTGTCGGCCACCGTGCGGGCGAAGCCCATCTCGTGGGTGACGCAGACCATGGTCATGCCCAGCCCCGCCAGTTCCACCATCACGTCCAGCACTTCCTTGATCATCTCGGGGTCGAGGGCGGAGGTCGGCTCGTCGAACAGCAGGATCTTCGGCTTCATACAGAGCGAGCGGGCGATAGCGACCCGCTGCTGCTGCCCGCCCGAGAGCTGACCGGGGTATTTGCCGGCCTGCTCGGGGATGCGGACCCGCTCCAGGTACTGCATGGCCACCGCCTCGGCCTCGGCCCGCGACAGCTTACGCACCCGCATCGGCGCCAGGACGAGGTTCTGCAGCACCGTCATGTGCGGGAAGAGATTGAACTGCTGGAAGACCATGCCGATCTCGCTGCGGATCGCGGCGATGGCCCGGCGGTCGTCGGTCAACTCCACCCCGTCGACGACGATCCGCCCTTCGTCATGGGTTTCCAGGCGGTTGATGCAGCGGATCAGGGTGGACTTGCCTGAGCCGGACGGGCCGCAGACGACGACCCGCTCGCCGGCCGCCACCTGCAGGGACACGCCCTTCAGGGCCTCGAAGGCCCCGAAGCGCTTCCAGACGCCGTCCAGCAGGATCACCGCCTCGACCTCCCTCGGTCAGTAAGGCTGACCCTGGAGATTCCACTTCTTGTTGTTGGCGGCCAGGAAGCCCGTGGACTTCTGGATGTCGATCCAGTTGTTCATGAAGGTGAGCCACGTCGGGTCACCCTGCTGCACCAGCAGCGCCAGCGGGATCGAGTTGCGGATCTGGTCCTGCAGCATGAGCTGCAGGTTCGAATAGCGGTCCGCCAGCCCGGATCCTTCGACGATCGAGGTGATGGTGGCGTCGACGCGGCCGGCCAGCAGCTCCTGCCAGTCGCGGGCCGGCGATTCGACCTGCACCAGGGTCGCGTTCGGCAATTGGGACTGGATGAAAGGCACCATCGTCGTCCCAAGGTTGACGGCGATCTTCACCTCGGGCTTGTTGAAGCTCTCCCAGTCCGAGAACCTGCCGGCGTCCTTCTTCTGCACCAGAGGCAGGAAGCCGGTCACGCCGATGGGGTTGGTGAAGGCCGCGGACTTCGCGCGGCCCACGCTCATGGAGGTGCCGGTCATCACGATGTCGTACTTGTCTGCCACCAGGCCATTGATCAGCGTCTTCCAGTCGGTGGGCACGAAGACGACGTCCACGCCCATGTCGGCGGCCAGCTTCCTGGCCAGATCGATGTGGTGGCCCTTGTACTCGTCGCTGCCCGGATCCTTGAACGACATGGGAATGAAGTCGCCGGTCGTACCGACCCGCAGCTTGCCGTCGGACAGGATGCGGTTGAGGTGGGATTCCTGCGCCGACACCTGGCCGGCGAACAGCAGGGCGGCGGCGACGGCCAGCCCGGTCAGAAGTCTTTTCATCGGATCGTCTCCCTGTTCGGACCTTCTGTTGTCGGCGCTCCGGGCTGCCCGGCGCGGCCTCGGAGAGGACCACCGGGCATGCGACGCCCGGTCCCAGTAACGGTAGGCAGGCAAACAGTATTTATTGTGTATTTTCATGCGACTTTAGAGCAGATGGAAAGGGTGTCAACTCGCCGCGCATGGCCATGCGGGTCGAGGTGAGCCGAGGGAGACGCGATGCGATCCGACGAGGAGACCGTGGTCGACGAACCGGCGATCGGCCGTGGGCAGAAGGGCACCGGCGCCAACCGCGCCTACGACCTGCTGCGACGGCAGATCCTGACGCTGGAGGTGGCGCCGGGTGCCGAACTGGAGGAAGCGGCTCTGGTGGCGAAGCTCGGGCTTTCCCGCACGCCGATCCGCGAGGCCATGGTCCGGCTGGCCGGCGAAGGCCTGATCGTCATGCAGCCCAACCGCTCGGCGCAGGTGGCGCCGATCGAGGTGGCAGCCTTCCCGCGCTACATCGAGGCCCTGTCGCTGCTGCAGCGCTGCCTCACGCGCTTCGCCGCGGAGCGCCGCACCGAGGACGACCTGCGGCGCATCGAGACGGCGTGCGAGGATTTCGAGGTGGCGATCGCCGGCACCGACACGGTGGTCATGACCGAGAGCAACATGCAGTTCCACCGCCGCGTGGGCGAGGCGGCGCACAACAGCTTCCTCAGCGAGCCCTACGAGCGGTTGCTGAGCCACGCGCTGCGTCTGCTGCGGATCCCCTTCGCCTACGACCCCGCAGGCGAAGCCGAGAGCAAGCGCCACGTCGCCAAGATCGTGGCCGAGCATCGGGAGATCCTGGAGGCGATCCGGCGGCGGGACGCCGAGCGCGCCGAGGTGCTGGCCGCTTCCCACGCGGAACTGTTCCGCTCGCGCCTGATCCTCTTCATGCAGCAGAACGCAGCGGACGCCATTCGCATCGCGCCCTGAGGCGGCCGGACGGGTCGTTCGCGTGCCGCCGGCCGGAGGGGCGGGCGAATTGACAGGGTTCGGCCCGGGTGTATCGTTCCTGCATACACCGCCGTGGGAGCCTGCCATGAGCCGCCTCGCCTATCCCACCCGCCCCTTCGACGGCCACGGCCGTCAGCACGGCCTGGAGCGGGACGCCGAACTGACCAGCGTCGGCCCCGGGACGCCGGGCGGCGAGTACCTGCGGCGCTTCTGGCAGCCCGTCGCCCTGTCCTCCCAGGTCACCGACCTGCCGCTGGCCGTGCGGATGCTGGGGGAGGACCTGGTGATCTTCCGCACGGCCGGCGGCGACGTCGGCCTGCTGGAGGCGCACTGCAGCCACCGCGGCGCATCGCTGGAGTATGGGCTGGTCTCGGAGGAGGGGATCCGCTGCTGCTACCACGGCTGGCACTTCGCCTGTGACGGCCGCATCCTGGAGACCCCCAACGACCCCACGAGCCGCATCAGGGAAAGGCTGTTCCACCCCGCCTATCCGACCAGGGAGTTCCGCGGCATCGTCTTCGCCTACATGGGCGATCCGGACACCGTGCCGCCCTTTCCGCACCTGGACACCTTCGACGAGCCGGGCACGGAGCTGATTCCCTTCTCCCTGCACTATCCCTGCAACTGGCTGCAGTGCTCGGAGAACACCCAGGACCCGGTGCACAGCGTCTTCCTGCACACCCGCATCAGCGGCGCCCAGTTCGCCGAGAGCTGGGGCGAGATGCCGTCGGTCGAGTACGTCGAGACGCCGCTCGGCATGATGAACATCAATGTCCGGCGCTGGCGCGACAACATCTGGGTACGCACCACCGAGACGATCCTGCCGAACCTCAACCAGGCCGGCGCCCTGTGGGAAACGGCCGACGACGAGAAGTGCTTCCTGCGGGTGAGCCTGACCCGTTGGATGCGCCCGGCCGACGACGAGAACACGCTGATCATCGGCTGGCGGCACTTCAACGACCGCGTGGACCCCGACCACAAGGGCATCCGCGAGGAGGTCGGGCTGGAGAGGATCGACTTCCTCGGCCAGACGGAGGGGCGGACTCAGGAGGAGCGCCAGCGGATACCCGGCGACTTCGAGGCGATCGTTTCGCAGCGGCCGGTGGCGATCCACGCGCTGGAGAACCTGACCGGCAGCGACGCCGGCGTCGCCCTCATGCGACGGCTGCTGCGCCGGCAGATCCGGGCCCTGGCGGAGGGGGCGACGCCCGCCTCGCCGTTGCTCGCGGAGACCCGGCCGGTGCCGACCTACACCCAGGACACGATCATGGAGATCCCGCGCAGCGGCAACGAGGAGGCGGCCGAGCGCGAGCTGATGCGCCGGATGGGCCGGGAGGTGGCGGAGGCCATCCTGAGCAGCGCCGCCGAGGAGGTGGCCACGCGGCGCCAAAGCTTCGCGGAGGCGGTCACGGCCATCCGCGACGCCGCCCGCTCCGGCCGCTAGGGCCGCGTCGATGCAGTGCCTGCCGAAGGTCCGTGAGGGCCTGGCCGACAGCCTCGCCGAGTGCGGCGTCGCCTACCTGCTGCCCAGCTACGTGGACATGCACGGCGTGCCCAAGGGCAAGGTCGTGCCGCTGGCCCATTTCGACCAGATGATGGACGGCTCGGAACTCTGCACCGGCGCCGCGCTGGACGGTGTGCCGCAGGACATCCACGAGGAGGAGGTCAGCGCCCGGCCCGATCCGGCGAGCGCGGCGATCCTGCCCTGGCAGCGGGACGTCGCCTGGTTCGCCAGCGACCTCTGGTGCCGCGGTGCCCCGTTCGAACCGTGCAGCCGCACCATCCTCAAGCGGATGCTGGCCCGCTACGCCGCCCTCGGCTACCGGGTCAACTTCGGGATGGAGGCCGAGTTCTTCGTCCTGCGCGACCTGCCCGACGGCGGCTACGGCCCGGTGAGCCCGCGCCACAACCTGGCCAAGCCGGCCTACGACCACACGCGGCTGCTGGACAACCTGCCGTGGCTCGGAGACCTGGTGGCGGCGATGAACGAGCTGGGCTGGGACGTCTACTCCTTCGACCACGAGGACGGGATCGGCCAGTTCGAGATCGACTTCGCCTACGCCGACGCCCTCACCATGGCCGACCGCTTCGTCTTCTTCCGTCGCATGGCCGACGAGATCGCCCGGCGGCACGGTGCCTTCGCCACCTTCATGCCCAAGCCCTTCGCCGACCGGGCCGGCAGCGGCGCCCACTACAACATCTCGCTGGCCGACGAAGCGGGGCGCAACCTCTTCGCCGACGACGCCGATCCGCGCGGCAAGAAGCTGTCGGCCCTGGGCTACCGCTTCATCGCCGGCGTGCTGCGGCATCTGCCGGCGATCTGCGCGGTCGTGGCACCGACCGTCAACAGCTACAAGCGGCTGGTGCTGCAGGGCTCGATGTCGGGTTTCACCTGGGCGCCGGTGCTGCAGTCCTATGGCGGCAACAACCGCACCAACACCCTGCGCATCCCGCTGGCCGGCGGTCGGGTGGAGCTGCGTGCCGCCGACAGCGCGTGCAACCCCTACCTCGGGCTGGCGATGGTGCTGGCGGCCGGACTGGAAGGCATCGAGCAGGGCCTCGATCCCGGCGAGCCGAACGAGGGCAACCTCTTCACCCTGGGCGAGGCCGAACTGGCGGCACGCGGCATCCGGACCCTGCCGAAGAGCCTGGGCGAGGCGCTGGCCGCCTTCGAGACGGACCCGCTTTCGAAGGCGGTGATGGGCGAGGCGATGTATGCCGCCTGGCGCGACTACAAGCGCGGCGAGCTCGACGCCTGCCACCACCACGTCAGCGATTGGGAAAAGGCGCGCTACCTGAAGTTCTACTGAGCCGGCCGAAGGAGACAGGCGATGCGGCGGAACCATGTGACGGACCGGCCGTGGGAGGCGGCGGCCGGCTTTTCCCGCGCGGTGCGGATCGGCAACCTCATCGAGACCTCGCTCACCTCGCCCGCCGGGCCGGACGGCGAGATCCTCTTTCCCGGCGACGTCTACCGGCAGACCCGCCAGTGCCTCGCTGTGATCGGCGAGAGCCTGACCGCACTCGGCGCCTCCTACGAAGACGTGATAAAGACCCGCATCTACGTCGGCCAGACCGACCACTGGAAGGAGGCCGGACGCGTCCACGCCGAAGTGTTCGGGACCATTCGCCCGGCGCTCGGTTTCGTCTATATGATCGGCTTCTTCGATCCGGCCATCACCGTCGAGGTGGAGGCCACGGCCTGGGTGGAGAGAGCATGAGCGCGCCGGACTACGAGATCTTCGAGCTGGGCAACGTCGCCCTCGACTGCGGCCTGACGCTGCGCGGGGCGAAGCTGGCCTATAAGACCTACGGCAAGCTCGACGAGGCGCGCTCCAACGTCATCGTCTATCCGACCTCCTACGGTGCCCAGCACTACGACATCGAGTGGCTGATCCGGCCGGGCCACGCCCTCGATCCCGAGAAGTACTTCATCATCATCCCCAACATGCTGTGCAACGGCCTCTCGTCGTCGCCTGGCAACACGCCCTCGCCGCAGGACCGGGGGCGCTTTCCCCTGATCACCTCGGCCGACAACGTGCGCCTGCAGCACCGCCTGCTGACCGAGCGCTTCGACGTGCGCAGCCTGCGTCTGGTCTACGGCTGGTCCATGGGCGGCCAGCAGGCCTACCACTGGGCGGCGCTCTTTCCGGAGATGGTCGAGCGCATCGCGGTGGTCTGCGGCTCTGCGCGGACGGCACCGCACAACAAGGTCTTCCTCGAAGGCATCATGGCGGCGCTGACCGCCGACCCCAACTTCCAGGACGGCTGGTTCCACGCCCACCCGGTCCGCGGCCTGAGGGCCATGGGGCGGATCTATGCCGGCTGGGCGCTTTCCCAGACCTTCTACCGCAAGCACCTCTACCTCGACCTGGGCTTCAGTTCGCTCGAGGACTTCCTGATCGCCGGCTGGGAGGCGAACTTCCTCAAGCGCGACGCCAACAACCTGCTGGCCATGTTCAGGACCTGGTGGCACGGCGACATCAGCGCCAACGAACGCTACGAAGGCGACCTCGCCGCCGCGCTCGGCGCCATCCAGGCCGATACGCTGCTGATGCCCGCCACCACCGACCTCTACTTCCGGGTGGAGGATTCCGAGCAGGAACTGGCGCACCTGCGCCGGGGCGAACTGCTGCCGATCGAATCCGACTGGGGCCACCGGGCCGGCAATCCCCAGCAGTCGCCGGCCGACGACGCCTTCATCGATGCGGCGGTGAAGAGGCTGCTGGCGCGCTAGGCGTCCATCCAGCCGCCTGATTCCGGGGGAGGTGCCGCATGGAGCGGTTCGCCGGTGGGTACCTGGCGGTCACGATGAACACCTGGCTGAGGCGAGTGGCCGGGGCCGCCTTCTTCTGGTGTGCCTTGTTCGGTATGGCCGCGCCGGCTGCGGCGCATCCGCATGCCTGGATCGACGTCTCGGTCGAGCTGCCCTTCGACCAGGAGGGCCGGGTGAGCGGTCTGCGCGAGACCTGGCTCTTCGACCAGTACTACACGGCCTTCGTGGCCAGCGAGCTGGGCGCCATCCAGGGGGGGCGGGCGGACCAGGCCAAGCTCGACGCCCTCCTGCGCACGAACATGAGCAACCTGAAGGCCTACGACTACTTCACCGTGGTGCGCAGCGGCACGGACGCCGTGCGCCTGGCTCCCGTCACGGAGATGTCGACCAGGCTGGTCGAGGGGCGCCTGGAGATCACCTTCCTGCTGCCCTTCGAGACGCCGGTGGAGGTCGGCGCGAGCGATCTCTTCTACTCGGTCTACGATCCGACCTACTACATCGAGATGCTGCACAAGGAAGGACCTGATCCGATCGTCCTTCGGGATGCGCCGGAGGGCTGCGACTACCGCATCACCCGCGCCAGTCCTTCGGCCTCGGCGATCGCGCTGGCGGCCGCCCTCGACCGGAACCAGAAGGCGCAGGACGGCTTCGGCGCCCTCTTCGCCGAGAAGGTCTTTGTCTCTTGCCCCGCCGCATCGCGCTGATCCTGCTGGCGATCGCCCTCGTCGCCACGCCCGCCGCCGCCCAGGGCATCGCCGCCCCGCCGGCCGACGGTTCCTCGCTCTGGGATCAGACGGTGCTCTGGGTGCTGCAGCAGCAGCACGCTTTCCATAGGGAGCTGGCCGACCTGCTGCAGCGCTTGTCGGACGGCTCAGCGGGATTCACGGCGGGCTGGGCGCTGATCGGCGTCTCCTTCCTCTACGGCCTCTTCCATGCGGCCGGGCCGGGGCACGGCAAGGCGGTCGTCGCCTCCTACCTGCTCACCCAGCCAACCCGGCTGCAGCGCGGTGCGGGTCTCGCGGCCACTGCCGCCTTCTGCCAGGGTGTCGTCGCCATCCTGCTGGTCAACGGCCTGCTGTTGCTCGGCGGCCGGCTGCTGCTGCCGATGGGGCAGGCGGTGGACTGGAGCGAGCGGCTCTCCTTCATGCTGGTCGGGCTGCTCGGAGCCTGGCTGGCGGTGCGCAGCCTGCGCGGCGCCGTGGGCCTGCTGGCCGTGCCGAAGGCCCTGGCGGCAGGTCCGGCCGAGGTCGGTCACGGCGACCATCATCATCATCATCACCATCACGACGTTCACTGCGGCCCCGGATGCGGCCATGCCCACGCGCCCGACCCGGCGGCCGTCGCGGTGGCGGACGACTGGCGCACCCAGGCCGGCATCGTGCTCTCCATCGGCCTGAGACCCTGCAGCGGCGCGGTCCTGGTGCTGGTGCTCGCCAACTCCCTCGGCCTCGCCTGGGCCGGCATGGGCGCGGTCGCCGCCATGTCGGCGGGGACGGCCCTGGCGACGGCCCTGCTGGCCCTGCTGGTGGTCGGCGCCCGCGACCGGGCCGTCGCCCTCGCCGGCGCCAGGACGTCGCGGCTCCTGCCGCTGGCCGGGACGCTGGTCGGGCTTGGGGGCGGCCTGTTGCTGGTCGCCCTCGGCCTGTCGCTGCTGCTGCAGTCCTTGGCGCCCGCCCACCCGCTCATGGGGATGTAGCGCCCCGGCGCGGCTCGGTTCGCTCAGCCATGGTCAGCCCGCAGGGGGGCATGCGTTTTTGGGCTGAGCGGCGGGAGGCACCGGCCGCGAATCATTCAGCGAGACCGTCCCGCCCCGGGCGGATCAGACCGGAACCGTGCCATGCCGCACTCTCGACCGCTCCCGGGCGGTGCCGCCCCGTCTCTGCGCCGGGTTCCGGCATGAGACGCCCGCTGCTGATCGCGCTGGCGGCCGCGGTATCCGCGGGGATCGCCTACGGTGCCTGGGCCAACCTGTCGTCCCGCGCCGCGGACCAGGCGCCTGCGAAGTCGGCCCCGCAGGTCTCCCCCGGCGTCGCGGTGACCACGGCCGTGGCGCAGGCCGGTGATTTCCCGCTGGTGCACCGCGCCGTCGGCTGGGTGGAGGCGGTGGCCACCGTGACGCTGCGGCCGCGCGTCGAAGGCATGATCGTCGAGACGGCGGTGAAGGACGGCCAGACGGTCAAGGCGGGCGACCTGCTGTTCCGCCTCGACGATGCGGTCATGCAGGCCAGCGTCGCCAAGGACGAGGCCGCCATCACCAAGGACGCCGCCCTGCTGGACCAGGCCCAGAGCGACGCCGTCCGGCAGAAGACCCTGCTGTCCCAGAACATCGCCGCGCGCAAGACCGCCGAACTCGCGGAGGCGGCCGCCAAGGAGGCCGCCGGCAGCCTCGCCGCCGACAGGGCGCAGCTGCAGGCCGACAAGGCCATGCTGTCCTACTACACCATCACCGCCCCCATGGACGGTCGCATCGGCGTGGTCGCGGTGACCACCGGCAACTTCGTGAAGTCCGGCGACAGCCTCGCGACGCTGACCCGCATGGCGCCGCTGCGCGTCTCCTTCTCGCTGCCGGAGCGCGACCTCGATGCGCTGCGCCAGGCACTGGACCGGCCGACACCGACCCAGGTGACCATCCGGGCGCGGGGCGAGAGCCGGACCCGGGCGGTAGGCACGCTGAACTTCCTCGACAGCTCGGTCGACCGGAAGTCGGGCACGATCCTCGCCAAGGCCGAGGTGCCCAACGCCAGGCAGGAGCTCTGGCCCGGTCAGTACGTGGACGTCGAGATCGCACTCGGGCAGGTCGAAGGTGCTGCGCTGATCCCCTTGCGGGCCGTGCAGCAGAACGCCGCCGGGGCCTACGTCTTCGTGGTCGGGGACGACGAGAGGGCGGCGCGGCGGCCGGTCACAGTCGCGGCGACCGGCAACGGGACCGCCGCGGTCACCGGGGGCGTAGAGCCGGGCGAACGGGTGGTGACCGAGGGGCAGATCAAGCTGTCCGACGGCGTGCGCGTGCGGGAGGCGGCGCCTCCCGGCGCCGTGCAGGCGCGCGCGGAGGGTTCCAAGTGAGCCTGTCGGAACTCTTCATCCGCCGGCCGGTCGCGACGATCCTGCTGGCGGTGGCGCTGACGGTCGGCGGCTACTTCGCCTACGGCCGCCTGCCCGTCGCGGCGCTGCCCGAGGTCGACTTCCCGGTCATCTCGGTCTCGGCCTCGCTGCCGGGCGCGTCGCCGGAGACCATGTCGACGTCGGTGGCGACGCCGCTGATCAAGCAGTTCTCCACGATTCCGGCGCTGGACACCATCAGCGCCTCCAGCACCCAGGGTTCGACCCAGATCACCCTGGAGTTCGACCTCGGCCGCGACATCGATCAGGCCGCGGCGGACGTCCAGGCGGCCATCGCACGCACGCAGCGGCAGCTGCCGGACGAGATGACGACGCCGCCGAGCTACCGGAAGGTCAATCCCGCCGACGCGGCCATCCTGCTGCTCGCCCTGCAGAGCACCAACCTCTCCCTGCCGCAGCTCGACGCCTTCGCGCAGCAGCTCATCTCGCCGGCGCTGTCGACCCTGCCGGGCGTCGGGCAGGTGCAGATCTACGGCAGCCAGAAGTACGCCGTGCGCATCGAGCTGGACCCCGACGCGCTGGTCTCCCGCGGCATCGGCCTCGACCAGGTGGCCGACTCCGTGTCCGCCGCCAACGTGAACACGCCGCTCGGCACGCTGATGGGGCCGGAGCAGAACCTGACCCTGCAGGCCCAGACCCAGATGAGGGACGCGGCCGCCTTCAGCCAGCTGATCGTCGCCTACAGCGACGGACAGCCCGTGCGGCTGGGCGACATCGCCAAGGTGGTCGACTCGGTCGAGAACACCCAGACGGCCAGCTACTACGACGGCCAGCGGTCCCTTGTGCTGGCGGTGCAGCGCCAGCCGGATGCCAACACGGTCGAGGTGGTCGACGCCGTCAAGGCGATGGTGCCCCACTTCCAGGCGGAGTTGGGGGCCGGCACCACGATCAGCGTGCTGAACGATCGCGCGGCGCCCATCAGAGCGGCCGTGACCGATGTTCAGTGGACGCTGCTGCTGACCGTCGGCCTGGTGGTGCTGGTGATCTTCCTCTTCCTGCGCCGGCTGTCGGCGACCGCGATCCCCGCCCTTGCGGTGCCGATCTCGATCGTCGGCACCTGCGGGGCGATGTACATGCTCGGCTTCTCCATCGACAACATCTCGCTGCTGGGCCTGACGCTGTCGGTGGGGCTGGTGGTCGACGACGCCATCGTCATGCTGGAGAACATCGTCCGCCATATCGAGGAGGGGCACCCGCCCTTTGAGGCGGCGCTGCTCGGCAGCCGGGAGATCGGCTTCACCATCCTGTCGATCACGGTCTCGCTGGTCGCCGTCTTCATCCCGGTGCTCTTCATGGGCGGCGTGGTGGGCCGCATCTTCAACGAGTTCGCCGTGGTGGTGACCATCGCGATCGTCGCCTCGGCGCTGGTGTCGCTGACGCTCACGCCCATGCTCTGCTCGCGGCTGCCGATGGAGCACGGCGAGCACCGGCCGGGCCTTTTCGACCGGGCCTTCGAGCGCCTGACCGGCGGCTACCGCTGGCTGCTCGATCTCTGCCTGCGCTGGAAGCTCGCGGTCTTCGCCCTCTTCCTCGGAACGCTGGTCCTCACGGTCCACCTCTTCGGCGTGGTGCCGAAGGGCTTCTTCCCCGAAGAGGACATCGGCCAGCTGCTGATCTCGACGGAGGCGCGCCAGGACGTCTCCTTCAAGGCCATGTCGGACCTGCAGCTGCAGGCCGACGCGGTCCTGCGGCAGCTGCCCTACGTGGCGCACGTCGCCGCCATTGTCGGCGCCTCCGGCTTTTCGGGCAGCGTCAACGCCGGCCGCTTCTTCGTCGAGCTTAAGCCCCGCGACGAGCGGGCGCCCCTGTCGGTCATCCTGCCGGATCTGCGCCGCAAGCTCGGCCAGGTGGCGGGGCTGGCGAGCTATGTGGTGCCGATCCAGAACCTGCGGCTGGGCGGGCGCTCGTCGAAGAGCCAGTACCAGTTCGTCGTCCAGGGTCTGGACCGCGACGAGCTCTACGACTGGTCGCTGCGGCTGGCCGACCTGATGGGGCGGGATGCGACCTTCGCCGACGTGGCGACCGACCTGCAGGACAACGCGCTGCAGGCGACCCTGGTGATCGACCAGGACAAGGCGATGCTGCTGGGCATCCCCGCCGACCGGATCCGCTCCTCGCTCTACACCGCCTTCGGCACCCGGCAGGTCTCCACTATCTACGAGACCGGCGACAACTATGCGGTGATCGTCGAACTCGATCCGGACATTCCCTGGAGCGCCGACCGGCTCGACGCCATCGAGGTCCAGTCGACCAGCGGCACCCTGGTGCCGCTGGGCACCTTCGCGCGGGTCGAGCGCACCGCCGGGCTCCTGTCGGTGAACCAGCTCGGGCAGCTGCCCGCCGTCACCATCTCCTTCAACCTGCCGAACGGCGTGTCGCTGGGGCAGGCGATCGACCGGATCGCCGCGATCAAGGCCGATGCGGGCCTGCCGTCCAGCATCACCACCACCTTCTCGGGCAACGCCCAGGTCTTCCAGCAGGCGCTCGGCAACCAGGGCATGCTGCTGCTCGCCGCGGTGCTGACGATCTACCTCGTGCTCGGCATCCTCTACGAGAGCTTCATCCACCCGCTGACGATCCTGACCGGCCTGCCGGCGGCGGCGGTCGGGGCACTGCTGGCCCTCGACCTCTTCGGCATGGATCTCAGCGTCATCGCGATCATCGGCATCCTGATGCTGATCGGCATCGTCAAGAAGAACGCCATCATGATGATCGACTACGCCCTGGTCCGGCAGCGCGGCGGCGCGGCCCCGGCCGCGGCGATCCGCGAGGCCTGCCTGATCCGCTTCCGGCCGATCATGATGACGACGCTCGCCGCCCTGATGGGAACCCTGCCGATCGCGGTCGGTGCCGGCGCCAGTTCGGAGCTGCGCCAGCCCCTGGGCGTGGCGGTGGTGGGCGGGCTGCTGGTCTCGCAGCTGCTGACGCTCTTCATCACGCCGGTGATCTACCTCTACATGGAGGCGCTGTCCGACCGGCTGCACCGGCTGGTCCGCGGCCGGCGCCGGCGCGACGTCATCGACGTGCAGGCCGAGCCGCACGCCGCCGAGTAGGCGGCGTCAGTCGAGCGCGGCGAGGCCGCCGCCACCGAGGGCGGTCAGCACGACCACGAGCCAGGGCGGGACCTTCCAGAAGGCCAGCAGGCCGAAGGCTACGGCCGCCAGCGCGAGGTCGGCCGGCGCCCGGATGGCGCTGGTGAAGATTGGGTCGTAGAGGGCGGCGAGCAGCAGGCCGACCACCGCCGCGTTGACGCCGGCGAGGACCGACTGGGCGCCAGGGCGGCCCCGCAGCAGGTTCCAGAACGGCAGCGTGCCCAGCACCAGCAGCCAGGCCGGCAGGAAGATGCCGAGGAGGGCGATCGCAGCGCCGAGCCAGCCGTTCGGCGGGGCCGAGACCGTTCCGAGATAGGCCGCGAAGGTGAAGAGCGGCCCCGGCACGGCCTGAGCGGCGCCGTAGCCGGCCAGGAAGAGGTCGTTGGAGACCCAGCCCGGCGGCACCACCTCGGCCTGCAGCAGAGGCAGGACGACGTGGCCGCCGCCGAACACCAGGGCGCCGGCGCGGTAGAAGACGTCGAACAGGGCGAGGCTCTGGAGCTCGCCGGCGCCGGCGAGCAGCGGCAGGCCCGCCAGCAGCAGGAAGAAGGCGGCAAGGCAGGCCAGGGCGGCGCCGCGGCCGACGGTGACGGGCAGGGGCGCGCCGGTCGGCTTGGCCGGCAGCTTCAGCCAGAAGGCGCCGAACAGGGCGCCGGCGAGGATCACCAGGATCTGCGCCCAGGGGCTCGACCAGAGCAGCAGCAGCACGGCGGCCGCCACGGCGAGGCTGGCGCGCTCGCGGTCCGGGCAGAGCGAGCGGCCCATGCCCAGCACCGCCTGGGCGACGACGGCCACGGCGACGATCTTGAGGCCGTGCAGAATGCCGGAGTCGAGGCCACCGAACGCGGTCGCGCCATAGCCGACCGCGACCAGCAGCAAGGCGGAGGGCAGCGTGAAGGCGAGCCAGGCCGCGAGCGCCCCGCCGAGTCCGGCGCGGGTCAGGCCGAGGGCGATGCCGACCTGGCTGGAGGCGGGGCCCGGCAGGAACTGGCAGAGCGCCACCAGGTCGGCGTAGGCCGCCTCGTCGAGCCAGCGCCGCCGGGCGACGAAGGCCTCCCGGAAGTAGCCGAGGTGGGCGACCGGGCCGCCGAAGGCGGTGAAGCCGAGGATCAGGAAGGCGCGGAAGACTTCCCCGACGCTGCCCTGCGGCTTCGCCGCGTCAGTTTCGGCCATCGTCGCCCCCTCCCATGCCCGTCGCCCTCGGAGAGATAGCGGCGACGCCGATGGCGGTCGATCCGGGGGACGGTTAAAGTTCCGTGACGCGAGCCGTCCCTGTCGCTCAGGCCGGGGCCGAGGCCTTGAGAGGCTGCCGGGGGAGAGGGCCGGCCGGACCTTCGTCGTCCAGCAGCGCCTCCAGGGTCTCGTCCGCGCGGCTGGTGACCGCCTCGTGCAGGCCGGCGAGAGCCTTGTGGACCGAGCGAGGCCAGAGCCCGGCGGGGTCGAGCTGGAGGTCGAGCTGCCGCAGCAGGTCGAGCAGCGTCACCTGCGCGAGGTCGCGGGTCAGCACGACGCGGCCGCCTGCGGTGCGGGCGGTGAAGCCGGTGGCGCGCAGCCGCTGCAGGGTCTGGTCGAGCTCGATCGGCGTGGCGGGCAGGCCGCGGGTGAGCTGCGCCAGCCGCACCACGCGGCCCTCGCGCTGCGCCGTCCGCAGCCGCCCGAGCAGGGCCAGCGCGAGGGCGAGGCGGTCGCCCGGCGTGTCGAGGGTGCGGCCGCGGCGCGCCGCCGTGCGCCATTCCGGCAGGCCTGCCGCCACCTCGGCGCCCAGCAGCACGATGGTCCACACCAGGTACATCCACATGAGGAAGATCGGCAGGGTGGCGAGCGCCCCATAGACGATCTGGTAGGACGGCACGCTGGCCAGGTAGATGCCGAAGGCCGCCTTCAGGACCTCCAGCAGCACCGCGGTCGTCGCGCCGCCGGCGAGGGCGGCGCTGAACTCCACCGGGCGGTTCGGCACGACGAAGTAGATGACCGAGAAGAAGACCGTGCCGATCAGCACCGCCAGCAGCCGGGAGCCGAGCAGCAGGCCGCCGGCCGTCGCGTCCAGGCCGCTGCCTTCGACCAGGGCGAAGGCGTAGCTCGACAGCGTGAGGGTCGCGCCGAGAAAGAGCGGGCCGATGGTGAGCACCGCCCAGTAGACCAGGAAGGAGGTCGCCAGCGGCCGCGGCTCCCTTATGCGCCAGATGGTGTCCAGGGCGCCCTGGATGTTCCACATCAGCAGCACCGACGTCGCCATCAGGCCGACCACGCCGGGGCCGGTGAGATCCTGGGCATTCTCCAGGAAGGACTGCATGAGCTGCACGGCGTCGCCGGCGTTCTCCTGCGCCACGACGGAGAGGATGGCGTCGCGCAGCCGCTCGCGAATGGGGGTGAAGGCCGGGAAGGCGGCGAGGATCGAGAGGCCGATGGCGACCAGCGGCACCAGCGCCAGCAGCGAGGCGTAGGATAGGCCGGCGGCCTGCCTCGCCCCGTTGTCCTGCTGGAAGCGGGTGTAGGCGTAGCGGGCGAAGGCCCAGAAGGCGCCGGCGCGGCTCGAACGCGAGGCGCTGATGCGGTGGCGGACGGCGTCGATCCGGCGGGTCAGGGTGTCGGGCAGGTTCATGAGCATCACTCTACCCTTGCCGCGGTATCGGCGGGCAACCGGAAAGGCGGCGGGGACCCGGAAAGGCGGCGGGGAACCGGAAAGCGGCCGGACCGGGGGCCTTTCCTTGACGGCACAAGATGGACGAACATATTTGCTGTCATGGCAAGAGCCTCGAACCGCGAGAAGATCCTGCAGGCCGGCCTGGACCTCGTCCATGGGCGGGGCTTCGGCGCCGCCAGCGTCCGCGACATCGTGCAGGCGGCGGGCGTGCCGCAGGGGTCGTTCACCAACCACTTCCCCTCCAAACAGGCCTTCGGGCTGGAGGTCCTGGACCTCTACTTCGCCAACATCCGGGCAATGCTCGATGTCACGCTGCTCGACGAGAGCCGGGCGCCGCTGGACCGGCTGCGCGCCTACGTCGAGACCTACAGCGACCGCTTCCGGCGGAACGGCAGGCCGCGCGGCTGCCTGTTCGGCAACCTGAGTGCGGAGGTGGAGGACTGCGGGGAGCCGATCCGCGAACGGCTCGTCGCCATCTTCGGCGAGATCCGCGCCGCCATCGCCACCTGCCTGCGGGCGGCCGTGGCGGCCGGCGAGCTGTCCTCCGAGACCGACTGCGAGGATCTGGCGGGCATGATCCAGTCTTCCCTGCAGGGCGCTCTGCTGCTGGCGAAGGCGGAGCGCAGCCCAGAGCCGATCGTCCGCTTCCAGAGAGTGCTCTTCTCCACCCTGCTGCGCTGATCGCGCCGCTCCGAGGGCCAACCCTGGGTCATAATATGGACGGCCGTATCCGTTCTTGTGGAGATTAATACGGTCGTCCATATTGAGCCTGTTCCTGAGCCCCTGAGAGTGCCCGCGCCATGACGGCCAACGACCTCCACACCGCCTCGAATCCCTTTGCCCCCCTCTACTGGATGGCTTTCGGCGCCTTCGCGATCGGCACCGAAGGGTTCATGGTCGCCGCGATCCTGCCGGACATCGCCGCCGACCTGTCGGTGCGAGTGGAGACGGCGGGGCAGCTCGTGGCGGTCTTCGCCATTACCTACGCCGTCAGTTCGCCGATCCTGACCGCCGTGACCGGCGGCCTCGACCGCCGACGCCTGCTGCTCCTCTCGATGGCCGGTTTCTCTGTCGCCAATCTCGCCGCGGCGATCGCCCCAGATTTCGCCTTTCTGATGGCTGCGCGCGTGCTGCTCGCCGTCTCGGCCGGCCTCTACATGCCCAACGCCAACGCGCTGGCCGGTGCGCTCGTGCCGCCGGAACGGCGCGGGCGGGCCCTGGCGGTCGTCACCGGCGGCATCAGTCTGGCGGTGGCGCTCGGCGTCCCGCTGGGTGCCGTCATCGGCGATGCACTGGACTGGCGGGCGACCTTCTACGGCGTCGCCGGACTCGCGGCGATCTCTCTCCTCGGGCTGCTGGGCGGACTGCCGCGGGATCTCGGACGGCATCTGCCGGTCGCCGGGCTTCGGCAGCGGATCGCCGTCGCCCGCGATCCGGCCGTGCTTCTGGCGCTGCTGGTGACGACCCTCTGGGCCGTCGGCGGCTTCGCCGTCTACACCTATGTGGCGCCGCTCCTGGACGCCGCCGCCGGCCTCGACGCGGCAGGGATCGGACTGGTCCTGTTTCTCTGGGGTGCCGCGGCCTTCGTCGGGCTCACCCTGGGCGGCCGGGCGAACGACCGCTTCGGCAGCCGGCTCGTCATCCGGACGGTCCTGCCGGTCACGGCGCTGTCCCTGGTCGGGCTGTCGCTGACGGAGCGCCTGGTCGCCCCCGCGGAAGCCCTGCTTCCGGTGCTCACGCTGATGGTGGTGTGGGGCGCGAGCGGCTGGTCGTTCGCACCGGCGCAGCAAGCCCGGCTGATCGGCCTGACCGGCCTCCACGTCGCCCCGATCGTCCTGTCGCTCAACGCCTCCTTCCAGTATCTGGGCTTCTCCCTCGGCGCGATCCTCGGCTCCGTGGTGCTGGCCCATGGCGGCACCGCCGAGCTCGGGTGGGTCGGCGGCCTCTGCACGCTCGCCGCCCTGACCTTGAACCTAGCCCTCGGGGGTGCCCGGCGGCCGTCAAGCTGTACCGAGCCGCGGCCTGCCTGAGAGGCGCCCTCAACGACCGGGATCGAGCGCGAGCCTCTCGGGCGGACGCAACTCGGACTGGGCGTGGCGGACGATCTGGATGCCGCCGCTGAGGCCGAGGCCGGCCATGACCGTCGCGACGACGAGGTCGGGCCAGGCGGTGCCCGTGCCGAAGACCCCCAGGGCCGCCGCCAGCACCGCCAGGTTGCCGATGGCGTCGTTGCGCGAGCAGATCCAGACCGAGCGCATGTTCGCGTCGCCCTGCCGGAAGCGGTAGAGCAGCAGGGCGACGCCGAGGTTGGCGACCAGCGCCAGGGTGCCGATCACCCCCATGGTCTCCGCCTGGGGCAGGGTGCCGGCCCAGGCCTGCCAGGCCGTCGAGGCGAGGACGGCGAGGCCGAGTACGGCGAGGGACCAGCCCTTGAACAGGGCGGCCCGGGCGCGCCAGCTCAGCGCCATGCCGGCGACGCCGAGGCTGATGGCGTAGTTCGCGCTGTCGCCGAGGAAGTCGAGCGCGTCGGCCTGCAGCGCCGCGGAGCCGGCGGCCACGCCGGCGACGATCTCGGCCAGGAACATGCCGCCGTTGACGGCCAGCGCGATCCACAGCGCCCGGCGCCACTGCGGGCTGTTCAGCGCGGTCGTGGAAGAGCAGTCGTCGTGGTGGCAGCAGCCGGCCATGTCGTCACCTCGTCAAAATCCCGATGTGACACCCCATGTGGACCCTGTAGTCACTACAGGGTCAAGGGCATGACTTTGACGATCGGCGATCTTTCCAGGCGCACCGCCACCAAGGTGGAGACCATCCGCTATTACGAGCGCATCGGCCTGCTGCCCGCCCCCGCGCGAACGGAGGGCAACTACCGCGCCTACGGCGAAGGGCACCTCGGCCGGCTGAGCTTCATCCGAAGGGCGCGTGCCCTCGGCTTCTCCCTCGAACAGGTGCGCGAGCTGCTGGACCTGGCCGACCAGCGCGACCGATCCTGCGAGGCCGTGGACGCCATCGCCCGCCAGCATCTGGCGGAGGTCGAGAGCAAGATTGCCGATCTGACGGCGCTGCGTGCCGAGCTGGCGGAGGTCATCGGCCGCTGCAGCCACGGCACGGTCGCCGAGTGCCGCATCATCGAAGCGCTGGCGCCGGCACCGTCTGCGGGTCGATAGCGGCGGACAGCGCAGCGGCGAAGGGGGCGATCGCCGGGAGGGCGAGGCCGCAGGCCGCCGCGGCCCGGACATCCTCGTCCACTGCCGCCTCGCTCAGGAAGCGGCGGGCGGCGGCCAGGCCCTCGGTCGGCGTCGCACCGACGAAGACGGCGGCGTGGGCGAGCGTGCGGCCGGTCGCGTCCCGCCGCTGGGAGAGGCCGGCCACCTTCCGGCCGCCGACGCAGAGGTCGTGGCAGCCCCGGCACCAGGCGCCCGGCGGGCTGCGGATCTCGCCTTCGACGCCACAGGCGGCGAGCGCCCGGAGCAGCGCCTGCTCGAGCCGTCGGTAGATCGCCTCGATCCCGTCGGGCCGGGGCAGCCAAGTGACGTTCAGCACCGCCGGACCCTGGGGCACGCAGCCGCCGCCGCTGCCGCGCTGGGCCACCGGCCAGCCCCGCGCGGCGCTGGCCGCCGCCGCCGTCGCGAAACCCGATGCGGTGGCATGGCGGCGCGGCACCGCCAGTCCCGGCGCCGAAGACCAGAAGAAGAGCGTCCGGCCGTCGCCCCGGCTGTCGGCGCGATGCTGCCGCCACAGCGCCTCCTCCCAGGCGAGCGCCTCGGCCAGCGAGAGGAAGGTGGTGACCGTCACCCTTCAGCAGACGGGCAGGCGGCGGTAGTCGCGCGGCGACAGGCCGGTCTCGCTGCGGAAGACCTTGCCGAAGTGCGAGACGTCGTTGAAGCCCCAGCGCAGGGCGATCTCGGTGATCGGCGCCTGGGCGCCGCCCCGGGCGCGCAGGTCCGCCTTGGCGCACTCGATCCGCTGACGGCGGATCCACTGGCCGACCGACGTTCCCGTCTCGGCGAAGAGCAGGTGGAGGTAGCGCAGGGACAGGCCGTTCGCCTCGGCCACCCGCTGGGGCGTCAGGTCGGGGTCGGCAAGGTTGGCGCGGATGAAGCGCTGCAGGCGCAGCAGGGTGGCGCTGCGCCCCTGGGGTCGGCCGCCGGCGGAGCGGTCGCGCAGGGTGGAGAGCAGCAGTTCCAGGGTCGCCTGGACCGCCGAGGAGGCGGCGTCGGGCTCCATCGACCAGACTTCCCGGCCGAAGCTGCGCATGTAGGCGGCGAACAGCGCGCCGATGCCCTGCGCCCCGTCGATCGGCCGGCCGATCAACTCGGGGAAGAGGGTCGAGACCGCCTGCGAGCGCTCCATGGGCACCAGCAGGGTCAGCTTCTCCAGGGTGCCGTCCAGGTGGAAGTCCATGCGGTGGCGGCTGTCCCACAGCAGCGAGTCGCCCGCCTGGAGCACCACCTCCTGTCCGTCGATGCGGATCGTCTCGGTGCCGTCGACGATGTGCAGCAGGCAGAGGAACTCGGCCTGGGTCCGCGCCAGCTGCGGCAGGCTGCGCCGGCCGCTCAGGCTGTCGCAGCGGCAGTGCAGGAAGCTGTAGCCGTCGAAGGACCGCTCGCGCACCGCCGCCCGCACGTCGGGGCGCGCCCGGCTGGTGATCTGCCAGGGCAGGAAGGTGCGGCTGAGCACGTCGGCCCAGGCGTCGAACCGCTGGGCGACAGGATAGGCCTCGCTGCTCCAGGTGGCGGCGGCCATCGGTCCCCTCCCGTTCTTGCTTTTCGCTCTTGCCCCTGACGCTACGCCTGCGCCCGAAGGGCGGCAAGGCGGCGGCCCGTGCCCACTGCACGCGGCGACCGAAAAGACTGCATGGATCGACGAGTAGACCAGTGGCGAGCGCGCCTAGGCTGATCCTCAAGCGGTGCCCCGCACCGGAAATCCCGAAGGAGGAGAGAGCCCATGAGCGCCGAGCGCCCGGAAGAGATCCTGGTCGACACCAACACCCTGCCGTGGATCCCCATCGTCGAGGGGATCGACTTCAAGCTGCTCTTCGTCAGCCGCGAGAGCGGGCGCTGGACGGTGCTGTTCCGCTGCCAGCCCGGCAGCTCCTTCCCCATCCACAAGCACTACGGCGCCGGCGAGTACTACGTCACCAAGGGCCACATGGTCTATCGCATGGGCGAGGCCCGCGAGGGGACCTACGGCTACGAGCCGCTGACGGTCACCCACGAGCACACGGCCTTCCCCGAATACACCGAACTGCTGTTCACCAACTACGGCCCGGTCGCCTTCCTGAACGACGAGGGCGGCGTCGCGATGCTGCTCGACCACCAGATGCTGGAGCAGATGGCGACCGCCCACGCCGAGAAGGCCGCGGCGGCCTGACCGGGGACAGGCCCATGCCAGCCACCCGCAACGACCAGCGGCTCTGGATGTACCAGACCATGGTCAAGAGCCGCGCCTTCGAGGCGGCCATCAAGCCGGCCTACTTCGAGGGCAAGCTGCCCGCCTTCAACATGGCCAACGGGCCCATCCCAGGGGAGATGCACCTGTCCGACGGGCAGGAGCCCTGCGCCGTCGGCGTCTGCGTCCACCTGCAGCCCGGCGACGCGGTGACCGCCACCCACCGGCCGCACCACGTCGCCATCGCCAAGGGCGTCGATCTGCAGGCCATGGCGGCCGAGATCTTCGGCAAGCGCGCCGGCCTCTCGGGCGGCCGCGGCGGCCACATGCACCTCTTCGACGCCAAGGTGAACTTCTGCTGCAGCGGCATCATCGCCGAGGGCATGGGGCCGGCGGTGGGCGCCGCGCTCGCCGCCCGGCTGCAGGGCCGCGACGGCGTCGCCGTCTCCTTCATCGGCGAGGGTGCGGCCAACCAGGGCGCCTTTCACGAGGCGCTCAATCTGGCGGCGGTGTGGAAGGTGCCGGCAGTCTTCGTGATCGAGGACAACGCCTGGGGCATCTCCGTGCCCAAGCGCGCCTGCACCGCCGTCGCCCGCAACAGCGACCGGGCCGCCGCCTATGGCATGCCCGGGGTGCATGTGGAGGGCAACGACCCGGACGCCGTCTGCACAGCCGCCGGCGAGGCGATCGCCCGGGCCCGGGCCGGGGAGGGGCCGACCCTGATCGAGGTCGAGACCACCCGCCTGGAGGGCCACTTCATGGGCGACGCCGAAGGCTACCGGCCCAAGGGCGAGGTCGAGGCCCTGAAGGCCCGCGACCCCATCCCCGCCTACCGGCGCCGCCTGGAGCAGGACGGGATCGAGGCCGGCCTGCTCGACCGCCTCGAGGCCGAGGCGAAAGGGGAGGTCGACGCGGCCTTCGCCTTCGCCCGCTCCACCCCCTATCCCGCGGCCGAGGAGGCCTTCGCCCATGTCTACCGCTGAGAGCCTGCCGGCCGAGGCCGCCGCGGGCCGCCGGCTCACCATCGCCAAGGCCATGAGCGAGGCCATCGCCCAGGAGATGGAGCGCGATCCCGCGGTGCTGGTGATGGGCGAGGACATCGGCCGGCTGGGCGGCGTCTTCGGCACCACCACCGGCCTGCTCGACCGCTTCGGGCCGGAGCGGGTGCGCGACACGCCGATCTCCGAGACCGCCTTCATCGGCGCCGCCGTCGGCCTCGCCGCCGCCGGCATGCGGCCGGTGGTCGAGCTGATGTTCGTCGACTTCTTCGGCGTCTGCATGGACGCGATCTACAACCTCGCGGCCAAGCAGGCCTACTTCTCCGGCGGCCAGGTGGCCTGCCCGCTGGTGCTGATGACCTCGGTCGGCGGCGGCTACGGCGACGCCGGCCAGCACTCCCAGTGCCTCTACGCCACCTTCGGCCACCTGCCGGGGCTCAAGGTCGTCACGCCGTCCAACGCCTACGACGCCAAGGGCATGATGACGGCGGCCATCCGCGACCCCAACCCGGTGATCTTCATGTTCCACAAGGCGCTGCAGGGGATGGGCTGGCTCGGCACCGTGCCCGGCTCGATCGCCGCCGTGCCGCGGGAGGCCTATACCGTCGACCTGGGCAGGGCCGCCGTGGTGCGGGAGGGGCGGGACGTCACCCTGGTCGGCCTGGGCGCCACCACCCACCACGGCCTCGACGCCGCGGCCGAACTGGAGGGCGAGGGGATCTCGGCCGAGGTGATCGACCTGCGCTCGATCGCGCCGCTCGACCGCGAGACGGTCATCGCCTCGGTGGCGAAGACGGGCCGGCTGGTGGTCGCCGACGACGACTACCGGAGCTGCGGCGTGGCGGCCGAGGTGATCGCCTCGGTCTGCGAGGACGGGCGGGCGAAGCTGGCCGCACCGCCGCGGCGGGTGACCTTCCCCGACGTGCCGGTGCCCTTCAGCCCGGCCCTGGAGCATCCGCTGTTGCCCAGTGCGGCCAAGATGGCGGCGGCGGCCCGCGCCCTGGTCGGGGAGCGGGAACCGGCATGAGTGCAACGATCCTGGTGCCGGACGATCTCTGGGATGGCGACGGCGAGGGCTCCGTCTCCAACTGGTTCTACCGCGACGGCGAGACCGTGCAGCAGGGCGACACCGTGGCCGAGGTGATGAGCGAAAAGGTCACCTTCGAGCTGACCGCCCCGGTCACCGGGCGCCTCGCCATCGCCGTCCCGTTGCACGGCACGGTGCACAAGGGCGACCGCATCGGGGAGGTCGGTTGACGAGGGCACGCCGGACGATCCCTCATCCCGACCCTCTCCCTTCGCTCCTCCTGCCGTGCCGCCCGGCAGAGTCCCGCCCGCAGAATCCCCCCGCAGAATCCCGCCCGCCGAGGCATCCGTGAACACTCCTGGGCCGGCATGTGAGGCGCACCCTCGCCCTGTCAGCACTGTCCGCCATCTCTCCGAACACCCGTCCACACCTCCCAAGTCCGTACGGCCCGACGAAGGGTGAGGGCGCGCGTCAGGGCATCCCACGCAACCGCTTCGGCAGCGGTGCCGCCGGCACGGCCTGACCTCGAGAGGCGGAGCACAGAAAGGCTCGTCCGGCGCGGGCAGGCGTCCGCTCGATCCCTTCCCGCCATGGAGGATCGGCGCCCGGCAGACGAGAAACTCACTCCGAGTATGACTTTAATTCCAGTGCCCGGTGCACGCTCAGATGCCAACTTGCGGCACCGGTCCTCCCAGGACCGTGAAAGAAACTTTGGGAGGTAGCAATGAGACATCTTGGCCGCTGTCTGGCAGCCATGGTCGCGCTCGCGGCCGTAGTCGCTCCGACGACTGGCAAAGCCGATTATCCCGACAAGCCGATTCACATGATCCTGCCGTTCTCGGCCGGCGGCGAGACCGATCCTCTCGCCAGGCTCATTTCGGAACACATCAGCAAGGCGCTCGGTCAGCCCATCGTCGTCGAGAACCGCCCGGGTGCCTCCGGTGCCGTCGCGTTCAACTACGTCGCCAAGTCACCGGCCGATGGCTACACGCTTCTGTGGGCGATCAATACGCACCTGTCGGTGAATCCGATCCTCTATCCGAACGCGACCTATGACGTCGAGAAGGACTTCACGCCGATCACCTCGATCGCTGAGGCGCAGTTCGTGATGGCCGTCAATCCCAGCGTCCCCGCAAAGACGGTGGAGGAGCTGGTGGCCTACGCAAAGGCTCACCCGAACACGTTGAAGTTCTCTTCCGCCGGCGTCGGCAGCCCCATTCACCTGCCCGGCGCACTCTTCGCCGACCGCACCGGCACGGAACTGATCCACGTACCCTACAAGAGCGGCGGTGATGCGGCGCTCTCGGTCCTGTCCGGCGAGACGGACATCGTGTTCGGCAGCATTTCCGGCTCCCTCTCCAACATCAGGGCCGGCAAGGTGGTCCCTCTGGCCGTCACCGGCCAGCATCGAGCCGCACCGCTGCCCGACGTTCCGACGATGACCGAGGCAGGCGTCCCCGACTACGAGGTGACGATCTGGCACCTGATACTCGCGCCTGAAGGCACCCCCGAGGAAGTGGTCGCGCGCATCCGGGGGGAAGCGGCCAAGGCTCTGGCCGAGCCGGACGTTCTTCAGGCGCTGACCCGGGTGGGGCTGCGGCCCTTCGAACTCGACGGTGCCGGAATCGAGCGACGGGTGGAGGCGGAGAGCGCGCAGTGGAAGACGCTGCTCCACGAGGTGGGCCTGCAGCAGTAGAACGCCTCGTTCCCGAACCTGCTCAGCAATGGCGAATGTCGAAATGGGAAGTGTCATGGCACGAACCGTTGAACCCTTGAATTCCGTTTTTGGTGCTGAGATCCGTGGCATTGACCTCTCGCGGCCTCTTTCCGAAGGGGATTTCGAGTGGGTTCGGGATGTCTGGCTCAAGAACAAGGTGATCCTCATCCGGGATCAGACGCTCGACGAGGGCAACATCGTCGATTTCGGAAGGCGGCTGGGGGAACTCGAGAGGCACGTCCGCGACGATGCCTCGTCGAGGACGCATCCGGAGGTCCTCCTGGTGTCCAACAAGTCCGAGAACGGCAAGCCGGTCGGCGTGCTGGGAGACATGGAGGCGCCCTGGCACATCGACCAGATCTACATCAAGCAGCCGACCTACGGGACCATGCTCTATGCCCTGGAGATTCCCAACAACGGCGGCAGGACCTTTGTCTGCGACCTGGCGACGGCCTACGCGCGGCTGCCGGACTCCCTCAAGAAGCTGATCGAGGGCCGCAAGGCGATCAATTCCGCGGACCACTTCAATCGGATGTTCAACGGCGGAATGTCCGACGAGCAGGTCCGGCGGGTGCCCGAGGTGACGCATCCGATCATCCGGACCCATCCCGTCATGGGGCGAAAGTCCTTGTTCCTGAGCCCGTCTCACGTGCGTCTTATCGAAGGGTACTCCTACGAGGAGACCAGGAAGATCGTGGCCCAGATGATGGAGTTCATCGCCGAGAACGACGACCTGGTCTACCGGCACCACTGGCGGGTCGGCGACGTCCTGATGTGGGACAACACCTCGACCATGCACCGCCGCGAGCCCTTCGACGGCACCGCGGAGATCCGCCTGTTGAAGCGCATCAGCTTCATGCACGACCCGGCGAACAGGACCCCCGTCTGATCCGGGTGGGGCGCGGGCTTTCGCCTCGGCCGACCTGACGGCCAGTTTTGAAACGAAGAGCCAGTTCTGAAAAGAAGAGGAAGTGCGGACAATGAGCAACATCGTCGTCGTCACCGGGGGGGCGTCCGGCATCGGCCTCGGTTCCGCCAAGCGTCTGGCGGCTCTGGGCTGGACGCCGGTGATCCTGGACCGCGAGCAGGCGGTCGAGCGGCTGCGCAACCCCGGCGAGGGCCAGGAGAGGGTGGACTTCGCGGCACTGGCCTGTGACGTCGCCTCGCCGCAGCAGATCCGGCAGACATTCCGGGCGATCGGCGAGACCTATGGGCGGATCGACGCGCTTGTCTGCTCGGCCGGCGTCTTCCGCTCCGGCGCCCTGGACGAGATGAGCGTCGAAGACTTCGATACCCTGTTCGCGGTGAACACGCGCGGGGCCTGGCTCTGTGCCCGTGAGGCGGTGCCACTGCTGAAGGGGCGTCCAGAGGCGGAGGGACCGGCGCGCATCGTCCTGATCGGATCGGTGTCGGGCCTGCGCCCGAAGATCGGCAGCGGCGCTTATGCGGCCTCCAAGGAGGCGCTGCACGTCCTCACCCGCGTGATGGCGGTCGAGCTCGCGCCGGAGCGTATCCTGGTGAACGGTATCGCGCCCGGCACCACAGACACTCCCATGACCCAGGCTCAGGCGAGTGATCCAAGCCCTGGCAAGTTCCGATTGTCAGGAACCTCGCCGCTGGGCCGGACCGGCAAGCCGGAGGACATCGCGAAGGTTGTCGAGTTTCTGGTCGGCGAGCAGTCGAGCTACGTGACGGGCGTCATCGTTCCCGTGGACGGCGGCACCCGGGCAGCCTTCGTGGCGGGTGGCGGCGCGCCGAAGGCCTGAGGTCTCGCGGGGAACGCTCGGAAGATCGGAAGGAGGAGGTCATGCCGTCGAGGTCCAGACCCGTCGTCGTGGTGACCGGGGGCTCGCGGGGGATCGGGCGCAGCGTCTGCCTGCGCGCGGCCGAGGCCGGCTACGACGTCTGCTTCTCCTTCAGGCGCGACGAGGCGGCTGCCGGCGAGGTCGTCCGTCGGGCCTTGGATCTCGGCGCGAGATGCAGGGCGATCAAGGCCGACATGGCGTCGCCGGCCGATGTCGGCGTGCTTTTCGCCACTGCCGTGGCGGAGTTCGGCCGGATCGACGGGGTCGTCAACAACGCGGGCATGACGGGGCGGGTCGGACGCTTCCTCGACTCCGATCCGGCGGAGGTCGACCGGGTGATCGACTGCAACCTCCGAGGCGTCATGACCTGCTGCCGCGAAGCGCTGAAGCATCTCGGGGAAGGGGGCGCAATCGTCAACGTGTCTTCGGGAGCGGCACAGACCGGCTCCCCTAACACCTACATCTGGTACGCTGCGACCAAGGCGGCGGTCGAAACCTTCAGCCTGGGCCTGGCGCGGGAGATGGCCGCTTCCGGTATCCGCGTCAACGTCGTCTCACCGGGCGTGACGGACACCGATATCCACGCGGAGGGTGGAAGGCCGCAATCGATGGCCGACCTGGCCAAGGTCATTCCGATCAACCGCGTGGCGGAACCTGACGAGATCGCCCGGCCGATCCTGTGGCTGCTTTCCGCAGAGGCCTCCTACGTGGTCGGTGCGGTGCTGCGTGTAGGCGGTGGCCGTTGAAGCGCGCAAGACGCACGAGACATCAAGAAGGAGGAAGGCGTGAAGTTCATCAGCTACCGTCACGGCGGCAGGGACACCTTCGGCATGATCGTCGGCAACGGCGTGGTCGATCTGCAGGCGCATTTCGCCGGGCGGTATGAGACGCTGCGCGACACGATCGCGGCCGGCGCCTTGTCCGACCGGGCGGGACTGGCCGGCAAGCCTGCAGAGCTGCCGCTGACCGAGGTGGTTCTGCTGCCCCCCATCCCCGATCCCGGAAAGATCATCGGCATCGGCCGCAACTACGCCAACCATGCCGCGGAGTCGGGCTCGCCGCCGCCGGAGAATCCCAGCTTCTTCGTCCGCTTCACCAATTCGCTGACCGCCCACGACGCCGGGATGATCCGGCCGCGCATCTCGAGCCACTTCGACTACGAGGGAGAACTGGCGGTCGTGATCGGCAAGCGGGGACGCCATGTCTCCAAGAATGACGCTCTCGATCACGTCTTCGGCTACTCCTGCTTCAACGACGGCTCGATCCGGGACATCCAGTTCAAACATTCCCTCGCAGCCGGCAAGAATTTCATCTCGACCGGCGGCTTCGGCCCCTGGATCGTCAGCGCCGACGAGATTCCCGACCCCTCCGCCCTCGAACTGCGGACCCGCATCAATGGCGAGACCCTGCAGGCGGCCCCTACCGCGGACCTGATCTTCGACGTTCCGACGCTGATCCAATACCTCTCCGAGCTGACGGAGCTGGCCCCGGGGGATGTGATCGCCACCGGCACCCCGGAAGGGGTGGGCTTCGCGAGGAAGCCGCCCCGCTGGCTGGTGCCGGGCGACGTGGTGGAGGTCGAATGCAGCAGTGTCGGCGTCCTGAGGAATCGAGTGGTGGACGAGGACAGCACCGACGCAGCGGCGTAGGGAACCGCTCGTTCGTCCGGAAGCAACAATCAAAGAAGAGGGAAGATGCGCAACAAGAGCATCGTGGGAGGCGGCCTTTTCTTCCTGTTGGGCCTCGGGATCGCATTGTACTCGCGCCTGACGCTGCCCACCGGCGACATCGTCAACATCGGACCGGGGCTCTTTCCCTCGGCCCTCGGCGTCATCATGGCGATGCTTGGCATCTCGATCTTCGTGCGGGGGATGAAGGAGGGACGCGAACGCATAACGGTCAGCGTGCGTCCGGCGTTCTTTCTCCTCGCGTCGATCCTGGTGTTCGGGGCCGTACTGCGGGCCGCGGGGATGGTTCCGGCGATCGTCGCGATGACCGTCGTGGCGAGCCTTGCTCACAGAGGAATGGGGCCGAAGAAGGTGCTGGCGCTGGCGGCGGCGCTGGTTTTCGTGGCTTACGTCATCTTCGTCGCCGGGCTGGACATGTCGATCCCGCTCTTCGCCTGGGAGTGGTGACTCATGCTGCATGATCTTTCCACCAATGTGGCGCTGGGCTTCTCGATGGCCTTTTCCGTCGACAACCTGCTCTACTGCCTCGGCGGGGTGATGCTGGGCATGGTCGTCGGCGTGATCCCGGGCATCGGCGCCATAACGGCAATCTCGCTGTTGCTGCCCATCACCTTCTATCTCGACCCGCTGACCTCGCTGGTTCTTCTGGCCGGCATCTTCTACGGCGCCACCTACGGCGGCTCTGTCTCGGCGATCCTTCTAGGGCTGCCGGGGACGCCGGCCTCGATCGTCACCTGCCTCGACGGTGCGCCGCTGGCCCAGAAGGGCAGGGCCGGCCTGGCGCTCTTCATGACGACGGTCGCCTCCTTCTCGGGGGCCAGCATCGGCATCGTCATCATGATGGTATCGTCCCCCTTGATCGCCGAGTTCGCCCTGGAACTCGGGGCGCCGGAATACTTCTCGCTCATCGTCATGGGGCTGATCGCCGGCTCCGTCATCTCGACGGGCTCGGCCGTGAAGGGCATCGCCGTGGTGATCCTCGGAGTCTGGCTCGGCCTGATCGGCATCGACATCTATACGGGCATCCCACGCTTTAACTTCGGCATCCTGGAGCTATCCGACGGCGTCAGCCTGGTGGCGCTCGCCATGGGCCTGTTCGGTGTCGCCGACGTGATCGGCAACATCAGGAACGGCGGGGTGGATACCGCCCCGGCGTCGGCTTTCAGGTTCCGCGCCATGTTTCCTTCGTGGGGCGAGGTGCGCCGCTCCTGCCTGCCGATGCTGCGGGGGGCCGGGATCGGGTCTTTCTTCGGCGCCTTGCCCGGCACGGGCGGGACGATCTCCGCCTTTATGGCCTATGCCGTCGAGAAGAAGGTGTCGAAGACACCGGAACGCTTCGGCACCGGCGCCATCGAGGGCGTGGTCGCGCCGGAATCGGCGAACAACGCCTCCGACCAGACGGCGTTCATTCCGACCATGACGCTGGGCATCCCCGGAAGCCCGACCATGGCGCTGATGCTGGGGGCGCTGATGATCCAGGGGATATCTCCCGGGCCCCTGCTGATCTCCGAGAAGCCGGACCTCTTCTGGGGCCTGGTGATGAGCTTCTGGATCGGGAATCTGCTGTTGCTGATCTGCAATATGCCCCTGATCCCTCTCTGGATCAGGATCCTGAAGATCCCTTACCAGTACCTCTATCCGGCGATCCTGATGTTCGTCTGCATAGGCGTCTTCAGCGTCAACAACAGCTCCTTCGACGTCATCTCGGTCATGATCTTCGCCGCCCTCGGGTACTTCCTGAAGGTGCTGGACTTCCCGGTGGCCCCGCTTCTGCTCGGCTTCGTCCTCGGCCCGCTGCTGGAGGAGAACTTCCGCCGTTCGATGATCCTGTCGCAGGGAAGCTTCGACATCTTCGTCAGCCAGCCGCTCAGCTTGCTGTTCATCGTCGGCGCTCTGGCCCTGCTCTGCTGGGGCCTCTACGGCGCCTTCCGGACGAACCTGCGCGCCAGGAGAGCCTGAGGCCGTCGCGGCGGCGGCAAGGCCTTCGCCCGTGGGGCGGCGCGGCGGGCGCCCGCCCGGCATCCCTGCGTATTGGAGGAAGAAATGGAGACTGTGATCGAGGGACTGTCCTTTCCCGAGGGGCCGCGGTGGCACGACGGCAGGCTGTGGTTCTCGGACTTCTATACCCATCTCGTGCAGTCCCTGGATCCGAACGGGACGACGAAGATTGAGGCGGAGATCGCCGACCGGCCGTCCGGCCTCGGCTTCCTGCCGGACGGCTCGCTGCTCGTCGTCGCCATGCTCGACCGGGTGGTGCTGAGAAGGACGGCCGCCGGCATGGAGCGCTATTGTGACCTGTCGGGCCTCGCCGGCGGCCCCTGCAACGACATGATCGTGGATGCCGCCGGCCGGGCCTACGTCGGCAACTTCGGCTACGACAAGAACAACGGCGAGCCGGCTCGTCTCACGTCGCTGTTCAGGATCGACCCGGACGGGTCGATCCATACCGTCGCCGACGATCTCTGCTTTCCCAACGGCATGGCGATCTCGCCGGACGGCAGGACCTTCATCGTCGGCGAGACCTTCGCGAACCGGCTGACGGCGTTCGACCTGGATCCGGATGGCGGCCTCCGCAATCGCCGCACCTTCGCTCACCTTCCCGGCTGCGACCCGGACGGCATCTGCCTCGATGCCGAAGGGGCGGTCTGGGTCTCCGATCCGGCTGGCAAACGAGCGCTGCGGGTGCTCGACGGCGGGCGGATCGACACCGAGATCACCTTCGAACCGGGCCGGGGCGCCTATGCCTGCGTGCTGGGCGGCGGCGACCGGCGGGATCTCTACGTGCTGACGAACACCGGCTCGGGACCGGCAATGGCGGAACGCCGCGACGGTCGGATCGAGCGGACACGGGTTCCGGTCGCCGGTGCCGGCCTGCCCTGATCTCCTTTGTCACCGAGGAAAGAACGATGAACGACAAGTCAGTGGAAGCGCTCGCCTCCCTGCTGCATTCGCTGCGGCAGTCGAACACGCGGATGCCGCGCCCGCCCCATGAGATGTCGCCGCAAACGGCGGACGAGGCCTTCCGGGTGCAGGATGCCCTGACCGGGCTGCTCGGCCTGCCCGTCGATGGTTGGAAGGTGGGGCTGGCGCCCGACCGCTTCACCTGCGCACCGATCTATCGTCCCCACATCTACGAGAGCGGCGCCTCCGTCGACGCCGCCCTGGTCCCCGACCTGCGCGCGGAAGCAGAAGTCGCCTTCGTGCTCGGCCAGGACCTGCCGCCGCGCGAGGGGACCTTTTCCATGGAGGAGGTCATGGACGCGATCGCTACGGCTCATCCCGCCATGGAAATCGGCAGCAGCCGGTTCGTCGAGTTCATGGAACTCACCATGGAGGAGAAGATCGCCGACAACATGGGTAACGGCATCATCCTCTATGGCCCCGCCTTCTCGGACTGGCGGGCCATCGACCGGGCCAACCTGGCCATGGAGATGCGGGTCAACGGCCAGCCCGCCGTTCGCAAGCGCGGCGGCAACAGCGCGGGCGATCCTCTCAATGCGATGGTGGCGCTCGCGAACCATGCCCGCGGGCGGGGCGGCCTGCGGGCCGGCCAGGTGGTCATCACCGGGTCGGTGATGGGCTTCCACGAGGTGGAAGCTGGTGACGAAGTGGATGTAACCTTCGAGAATCTGGGGGAGGTGTCGGTCAAGTTCCTCTAGCGGCGGCGCGCGCGGGGTCGTCAGGTCTCCGAGTGGCGGCCCTCGTCCGCCAGCCACTCGGTGAAGTGGACAACGGCGGGGTAGCGGGGCTTCTCCTTCGACGTGACGGCGTAGTACTTGAGGCCGGTGTCCACGACGGCGTCGAGGATCTGCACGAAGCGCCCGCCTTCGATGTCCTCCCGCACGAAGGGCGCCACGGCGAGGGCGAGACCCAGCCCATGTGCCGCGCCCTGATAGGTCTGCCAGGAGTACTCCAGGCACAGCCCCGACTTGGTCTGTATCCCGGCGACGCCGGCGGCCTGCAGCCACTGTTGCCACGTCATGGGGCCTTTGACCGCATGCAGGAACGGCAGCGTCTTCAGGCTCTCGGCGGTCTTCGCCTCGCTCTCGCTGACCAGTGACGGGCTGCCCACCGCGATCATCCGTTCCTTGAACAGCCTGACGCTGTGGACGTCGCGCCAATGACCGTCGCCTCGCCAGATCACGACGTCCATGTTCGGATCTTCCGGATCGATCTCCGTCGCCGACGTTTCGACCTGCAGCGAGAGGTTCGGATAGGTCTGCTTGAAGCGCGCCAGTTTGGGTATCAGGAAGCGGATGCCGAAGGTCGAAAGGACTCCGATCCTGAGGGAGGATTCATTCCTCTGGTTCTCGAAGTGGGCGTTGGTGATCTCGCGGAGTTGATCGAACAGCCGTTCCAGGTGTTGGGCGTAGGAGGCGCCGACCTTGGTCAAGGTCACGTTCTGGTGTCCGCGGGTGAAGAGCGTCACCCCCAGGTAGTCTTCGAGCTTGGCGACCTGGCGACTCACGGCTCCATGGGTGACGGCCAGTTCGTCGGCGCCCTTAGAGAGGCTTCCATGTCTGGCGGCCGCCTCGAAGGCACGAAGTGCATTCAGCGGAGGAAGCTTTTCCTTGCGCATCAGGACGTCTCCCGAAGGGTCTGTCCTTGCCCTCGGCGCAGCAAAGCCCGGCGGTTGGACAGTTGTTTTTCATCGGCAGGTTGTTGAATATTGGAAGCCGACAAAGCATAATGTTGTCAAGTTTTCCTATTTGTCAAACGTTCAACAACTGAAGCATCTGTCACCTGCGACGACTGTCTGCCGTTCCGGCGGGTTTCTTTCGCTTGTGGCTGGCGCGGGGCGCGGGAGAGCCTTACATCTTGTTGCTCTCGAAGGACCAGGCCCAGCCCGGACGGACCTGATGGAAGGATGACCCTGGTGGGAGAGCTTCTCGTTTGGCGCGAGGCCACCATCGCGCGGATCGTGCCGCTGTCGCCGCGGGTGCGCGGGGTCTTCCTGCGCCTGCCGCTGGCCGGCCAGCGCGCCGGGCAGCATCTGGAGGTGCGGCTGACGGCGCCGGACGGCTACAGCGCGCAGCGGGACTACTCCATCGCCTCGGCGCCCGGCGCCGACCTGGTCGAGCTGGCCATCGAGCGGCTGCCCGAGGGGGAGGTGTCGGCCTGGTTCCACGAGGTGGCGGAGGTGGGCGACGTCCTGGAGGTGCGCGGGCCGATCGGCGGCCACTTCGTCTGGAGTCCGCCTGGGGAGGATGGCGACGGCGGACCGCTGCTGCTGGTGGGCGGCGGCTCCGGCGTGGCGCCGCTGATGGCCATGGCGCGCCAGCGGGCGGCCGTGGCGCCGAGCCTGCCGACGCTGCTGGTGGTCTCGGCCCGCACCTGGGCCGACCTGCTCTGGGCCGGTGAGCTGGAGGGCATCGCCGCCGCCGACCCCGCCTTCGCCTTCCGCGCCGCCGTCACCCGCGAGCCGGCGCGCCGCCCGCAGGACGTGTCCGGGCGCCTGGACGCCGCCGCCTGGACGGCGATCCTCGCCGACTGGGGCGCCCGGCCGGCCCACGTCTTCGTCTGCGGCTCGAACGCCTTCGTGGAGGCCGCGGCGACCCGGCTGCTGGCGGCCGGGGTGCCGGCGGCGGCGATCCGCACCGAGCGTTTCGGCGGGGCCGCCTGAGCCGGTCAGTGCTTCAGGATCTTGCCGACGAAGTCGCGGCAGCGCTGGGTCTGCGGCGCGTCGAAGATCTGCGCCGGCGGGCCGATCTCGACGACCGCGCCGTCGGCCATCATCACCACCCGGTCGGACACTTCGCGTACGAAGGCCATCTCGTGCGAGACGATGATCAGGGTGATGCCCTCGTGGGCGAGGCCGCGGATGGCGTCCAGCACCTCGTTCACCATCTCGGGGTCGAGAGCGGAGGTGACCTCGTCGAGCAGCAGGATCTCCGGCTGCAGCGCCAGGGCGCGGGCCAGGGCCACCCGCTGCTGCTGGCCGCCGGAGAGCTCGTCCGGGTAGGCGTTCAGCTTGTCGCCCAGGCCGACACGGCGGAGCAGGGCGATCGCCCGTTCCCGCACCGCCGCCTTGGCTTCGCCGCGGATCTTTGTCGGCGTCACCGTGACGTTGGCCAGCGCCGTCATGTTCTGGAAGAGGTTGAACTGCTGGAAGACGATGGCCAGCCGGTCGCGCACCCTCTTCAGGTGGCTGCGCCTGTCGTAGTCGATGGTATCGCCGTCCAGCAGCACCGTGCCCTGGCTGGGCTTCAGCAGGCCGACCAGGACCCGCAGCAGGGTCGACTTGCCCGAGCCCGACGGGCCGATGATCGAGATGATCTCGCCCTTGCCGACGGTGAGCGAGACGTCGTTCAGCACCAGCCCGCCGTGCTCGTAGCTGGCGGTGATGCCGCGGAGTTCCAGCTGCGTTTCGGCCACCAGGCCTCCTTCCTTGCTCATACGCCGGCCAGCACGCGGGTCGTCGGCAGGCCATCATCGCCACCGGGCCGCCGGAAGCGGTGCTTCAGGCGCCGCTCGATGCGCCACCCCAGACGGGTCAGGGGGTAGCTCAGCGCGAAGTAGATGGCGAGCGTGGTCCCGAAGGAGAGCGCCGGCGACACGCCGATGTTGTTGAAGTACTTGCCCGTCTGCATCAGCTCGTAGACCCCGACCTGGGAGGCCAGCGAGGTCTCCTTGATGAACATCACGAAGTAGGAGAAGGCCGGCGGCACGATCACCGTCCAGGCCTGGGGCAGCACGACGAGGAGGACGGTGCGCAGCCGGCCGAAGTTCATCACCGCGGCCGATTCCCATTGGGTGCGGTGCACCGATTCGTAGCCGGCCCGGACGATCTCGGCGATGAAGGCCGTGGCCATGACCGTCACCGAGATGCAGGCGACCCAGAAGAGCTCCATGCGCAGGCCCATGGCGCGGGTGCCGAAGAGCACCAGGAAGATCAGCACCAGGAAGGGGATGCGGCGGAAGATCTCGACGTAGGCGACCACCAGCAGCCGCACCGGCAGCAGCAGCAGGCTGGGCCAGGTGCGCAGGTAGACCAGCAGGCTCGCCAGGATGAAGCCCAGCCCGCAGCCGAGGGCCGCCATCGACAGGGTGATGCCGGTCGCGCGCAGCCACAGCAGGGCGTTCTGCCAGGTGAAGAAGATCTCGAACTGGGAGAGGCCGTGGGTGCCCATCAGAAGATCCGCGCCTTCACCCGGAAGGCCCAGCGGCCGACCAGCGCCAGGATGGTGCTCGCGATCACCGTCATGATCACGTAGATGCCGGCGGTGATGGAGTAGATCTCGATGCTGCGGAAGGTGCGCGCGGCGATGTTGAAGGCGGTGCCCGTCAGCTCCTCCACGCCGAAGATGGCGGCCAGCGCCGAACCCAGGATGAAGACAATGTAGAGGTTGGAGATCGGCGCGTAGAGCACCTTGGCGACGTGCGGGACGATGACGTAGCGGATCTTCTGCAGCATGGAGAAGCCGAGGGTCTCGGCCGCCTCCATCTCGGTCTTGCGCACCGAGGCGACGCCGCCGCGGATGGCGTCCGTCAGGAAGGCGGCGGCGTTGAGGATCAGGTTCACCAGCACGCAGACGTAGGGCGACCAGAGGATGCCCACCTCCGGCAGGCCGTAGAAGATGAAGAAGGCCGTCACCAGGCTGGGCGTGTTGGTGAAGAAGACGACGTAGGTCGAGATCGAGCGGCGCAGCCACGGGCCCCCGTAGACCTGCCCCACCGCCAGGAAGACGGCGATGACGAGGCCGGTCCAGAAGCCGATGAAGGTCAGATGGAAGGTGACCCAGGCGCCTGCGAGCAGCTCCGGCAGGTAGCTGAAGGCCACGCCCCACTGGAAGGTGTAGTGCATTCACGCGCGTCCGAAAGGAAACCGCCCCGGCAGTGGGTCCGGGGCGGCCGTCGTGGGACTTACCAGTAGGGGTTCGGCACCACCTTGGTCAGCGGCGGGGCGCCCCAGAACTTCTCCCACAGAGCCTCGGTCGTGCCGGCGCTCTGCAGCTCGTAGATCGCGGCGTTGAGGTAGGTCTTCAGGGTCTCGTTGCCCTTGCTGACGCCGATGGCGCAGTAGGCCGTGCGGATCACGTCGTCGACGATCACCCACTTCACGTCGGGGAAGTTGTCGGTGAAGCGCTTGTGCCACTCGAGGTTCGCGACCGTGCCGTCGGCGCGGCCCTGGGCGATGGTGCGCACCAGATCCGATCCCGAGTCGACGACCAGCACCTCGACGTTGGGCATGTTCTCCTTCATCCACTGCACGGGGTAGCAGCCGCGGCAGCCGACCATCGTCAGGCCCTTCTTGTTCAGGTCCTTCCAGCTCTTCACCGGGCCGGCCTTCTCGGTGGTCAGCACGGCCAGATTCTCGGTGTAGACCGGGAAGGTGAAGTCGATGACCTTCATGCGCTCGGAATTGCGGGTCAGGGCGCCGAGGGAGAAGTCGATCAGGTCGCTCACCAGGCTGGGCACCCGGGCGTTGAACTCGGTGGCCACGAACTCCGGCTGCACGCCCATCTTCTCGGCCAGCAGCTTGCCGAGCTCGACGTCATAGCCCTGCCATTCGCCGGTTGGCCCCTGGAAGCTGAGCGGCGGCAGGTTCGGATGGACGCCGATGCGCACGGTGCCGTCGGCGATGATCTGGTCGAGCGTGCGCGCCTGGGACGTCAGCGGCACGAGCGCCAGGAAGACCGCCAGGATCGCCCCCAGCGCTCTGGTCAATGAGGTCATGGTGCTGTCTCCCTGTCCTTGTCGGGGGCGGCCCTTGGTGCCGGGCGACCCGCAGTATCCGAGAGTTTATTTCGAATAGGAAAGAGGGGCAACCGACTGCGCGTCCTCCGGCCCCTCCTGGCCGCAGAAGCCGTCGAGGGCGGCGATCCGCCGTCGCAGCGGGGCGGCCGTTTCCGGGCTGCCGCCGGCTTCGTGCTTCGCGGCGACCCCGTCCAGGAACCGGCCGTAGAGGCCGGCCAGCCCGCAGAGCTCCGCCCGCAGCGGATCGTCTCTGCCCGCTTCGTCCTGCATCGGAGCCAGCAGGACGAGAGCACCGGCAGCCACCGCGACCACAGCGGCGAGGACTCCCCAGCCCTTCAGGCCCACCGCTCGACCCGCTCCGGCGGGAGGTCGAGGCCCAGGCCGGGCGTCTCCGGCAGGGTGATGCGGCCGTCGCGCACCTGCGCCACCGTCGCGGGGAAGAGGTCGAACAGCATCCGGTGGACCTGATGCACCTCGACGGAGGCCACCTGCCGGTGGGCGGCGGCAAAGTGGAAGGCGGCCATCTCCGCCACCGCGGTCGACGACACCTCCAGGGAGCAGGGGATGCCGGCCTCGCCGGCCAGAGCGACGATCTCCCGGGCGGCCGTGATGCCGCCGCAGGCGACGAGGGCGAACTGCAGGATCGTCACCGCCCGCCGGTCCAGCAGCGTCCGGATGACCAGGGGACGGTACTCCGCCTCCAGGGCCATCACCGGGACGCCTTCGGCCACCAGGGCGGCCATGCCGGCGATGTCGTCGGCGGGCAGCGGCGACTGGAAGGCGTCGATCCGGCAGTCGGCGATGCGCCGGTGAAAGGCCGCCGCTCCGGCGCGATCGAAGCTGTAGACCCCGTCGACGATCAGGCCGCAACTCGGCCCGATGGCCGCGCGGGCCGCCCGGACGCGCGCCTCGTCCTCCGCCGGCGGGAGGGCGCCCACCTTCATCTTCACCTGGGTGAAGCCGGCGTTGCTGAGGCCGGCCAGCTCGCGCCCGAGATCCTCCGGTGTCTTGTGCTCGCCGTAGAGGCCGCCGCTGGCGTAGACGGCGACGGCCGGATCCGCGCCGCCCAGCAGGCGCCAGAGCGGCCGGCCGGCTTCGCGCGCGGCGAGGTCCCAGAGGGCGATGTCGACGCCGCTCGCGGCCGTGGCCATGATGCCATGCCGGGCGCCCAGAGTGGCGCTGTCCATGAGAGCGAGCGAAACCGCAGCCGGGTCGCCGGCCGGCTGCCCGACCAGCCTGGGCGCCACCTCGTGGCGCAGGAAGGCCACCAGCGGCTCGGGCGAGCGGTCGAAGCACCAGCATTCGCCAAGCCCGCAGGCGCCGTCGTCGCGCTCGACCTCGACCAGCACCGAGTGCTTCTTCAGCCAGCGGATCTTGGGATTCCAGACCTTCCCGGCGAGGTCGTTGACGGCGACGAACACCCGGAGGTCCTTGATCTTCATCCCGATCTTTTTCCGTTCCTGGATCTGGCCGCACGATACGATATAACGAAGGGATGAAACCAGAGCCGACCGCGGTCGCCGACCCGCGCGAGCAGGACGAAGGGAAGCCGGCGCTGGCCCGGCGGGTGCGGCGCCTGCGCGGCGAGGCCGGGCTGACCCTGCAGCAGCTCAGCGCGCGTTCCGGCATCTCGGTCTCGGCGCTCTCGAAGATCGAGAACGCCCAGCTCTCGCCCACCTACGACAACATCGTGAAGCTGGCCCGGGGACTCGAGGTCGACCTCACACGGCTGTTCACCGACGACCGCCGGCCGCCGGCCACCGCCCGCCTGTCCATCACACGGCGGGCCAAGGGCATCCGCCACGTCACCGCCAACTACGACTACGAGATGCTGTGCACCGACGTGACGCGGAAGAAGATCCTGCCGCTGGTCGCGCGCATCAAGGCGCATTCCGCGAAGGCCTTCGGGCCGCTGATCGCGCACGAGGGCGAAGAGGTCCTCTACGTGGTCTCCGGCCGCATCGAGCTGCGCACCGAGCACTACACGCCCTTCGTCCTGGAAGCGGGCGACTGCGCCTTCCTGGACAGCACCATGGCGCACGGCTGCGTCGCCGTCGGGCTGGAGGACGCGGAGGTCTTCTGGGTCTGCTCCGACATCAGGGCGATCGCGGCGGCGGTGACGGGCGCCAACGGCGAGGAAGAGGAAGAGCAATGAGCAAGGACGGCGGCGCGGCCGCGATCTCCGGCGCACAGACGCCGAAGCACGATCCCCGGAACGACGCGGTGCTGATCTACCTGAACGGCGCGCTCGTGCCGCGCGACGAGGCGAAGGTCTCGATCTTCGACGCCGGCTTCGTCCTGGGCGACGGCGTGTGGGAGGGCTTCCGGCTGGTGAACGGCCGGCTGCCCTTCGCCGAGGAGCACTTCAGCCGGCTGCTGGCCGGCGCCCGGTCGATCGATCTCGATGTGGGCCTGGACCGCACCGGTCTGCGGGCGGCGCTGGAGGAGACCTGTCGGGCCAATGGGATGACCGACGGTGTCCACATCCGCATGATGGTCACCCGGGGCGTCAAGGCGACGGTCAATCAGGATCCCCGCAACGCCCTCGGCCGAGCGACGGTGGTCGTCGTCGCCGAGCACAAGGTGCCGGACCCGGCGGTGCAGGCGCGCGGGCTGAAGCTCTTCACCTCCACGTTCCGCTGCAGCCAGCCCGACGTCTTCGACCTGCGCCTGAACTCCCACAGCCGGCTCATGCTGATCCAGGCGCTGATCCAGGCGATCAAGGCAGGCGCGGACGAGGCTCTCATGCTCGACCCGCGCGGCTGCGTGGCGAGCTGCAACTCGACCAACTTCTTCTTCGTCAAGGACGGCCGGATTCTGACGTCCACCGGCCTCTACAACTTCAAGGGAATCACCCGGGCCAAGGTCCTCGACGTCTGCCGGGAGGCGGGGATCCCGGCGATCGAGGGCGACTTCACCCTGGCGGAGGTCTACGACGCCGACGAGGCCTTCGTCACAGGCACCTTCGGCGGCGTGACGCCGGTGTCGATGATCGACGGACGGAGCCTGCCGGCTGTCGGCGGCCCGGTGACCCGGCGTGCCGCCGACCTCTACCGCGACCTCGTCCGCCGGGCGGCCTGACCACCGCCGGGGCTCCGCGGACGCTCAGGACGTCCGGGGGGCCGCCGGGTGGCTCAGCCGGGCGAGACAGCGCTCGACCGGCAGGGCGTCGGCCTCGCGGCTGCGGGCCTCCATATAGACCACGCGCGCCGGCCCGTCCTTCTGATAGAGGACGATGTCGAGCACGCAGCCGTCGCTGCTGTACTGCCAGATTTCGGCGGGTTGCTCCCGCCGGAAGGCATCCGGCTTGCCGAGGGTGCGCACCAGGCCGGCGCCGTCGAGGCCGAGCAGCGACTCGGCCCGCAGCGGGACGCTGGTCCGGCCGTCCTCCCGCAGGAAACGGGAGGGGGCGCCGTCTGCCCCGCCGTTGAAGGACCAGTCGCCGGAAGTCCGGTCGCCGAAGGCCCCGTCGTCAGAAGAGGGCAGGCCGGCGCAGGCGGCCATGGTGACGAGACACAGCGACGAGACGACCAGGCTCTTCGCGACCGCCGCCCATGACCCGCCGAATCCCGCCCCGTCCGATCGCACCATCGCCGCCCCGCTTCCGCCGACGCTCAGCTGCGCTGCAGCAGCTCTTCGAGAGGTTCCTGGCGTGCCGGCGCCTCGCTCTCTCTGCGGACCGGAGCCGGGGCCTCGCTCTGCTCGACAGCAGGCGATCCCTCGCCGGCCACGCCGATCTTCCCGACGAGCTGGCCACCACGCTCGACCTCGATCTGAGCATAGTAGATTTCGCCTTCGATGCGACCGCTGTTCTTCACCAGCAGGTGTTTGCGCACGGTCAGAACGCCGCTGAAGGTGCCGGCGATCTCCGCCTGATCGACGGTCGCGCGGCCGCGGAAGGCACCCTGATGGGCGATCTCCAGCATCTTGGCGTCGGCGAGGTCGGCCTCGACTTCGCCTTCGACCACGAGCCGTTCGCAGGCCTGGATCTCGCCCGACAGACGGATGCCCCGGCCGACGATCAGCTTCTTGCCGTCGGGCTCCGCCGGCGAGTCGCTCTCCAGGGAGCGCCGCGGCGGGGCGACCGGCGCCTGGTGCTGCGGCGCTGCCGCCGCGGGGTCCGGCCGACGCGGGAAGGGCGGGAGCGGTGCGCCGGACTCGGCGGCGAGATTGGTTCCGCCGGCGCGCGGCGCGGCCGGCCGGCTGGGAAGGGGCGTCGACGGGGCTCGCAGGTCCTGCGGCGCCATCGCCTCGCCGCCGCTGGGCTTCTTCTTTCCGAACATAGCCATGGTCATTCCACTCCTGTACAGGGCGCGTACGTGGCGGTGAGCCGGTCCACCACCCGCCGCTCAGCGACGAGCGCCACGCAGGCGCTCGAACTGGTGCAACATGAAGGCGGTCGCCACGATCGGCATCACCAGATTGATGATCGGGAGAGTCAATAGTATGGCCAGCAGCAGGCCGCCGAGGAACACCCTCATCCCGTTCGAGCGGCGCAGGGCGCGCGCCTGGAGGGAGTCGACGCGCCGCACTGCCACCATCTCGAAATATTCCCGGCCGAGCAGGTAGCCGTTCAGCCCGTAGAACAGGACCAGGTGCAAGGGCGGGAAGAAAAGCAGAGTCAGGTAGACCGGCAGGGCGAGCAGGTTGAGGCCGACGGTGAGCAGCGTGATCCGGGCGGTATCGGCGACGATCTCGCCGATCGACTGCGGCCGGGCTTCGCCGTGGGCCGGATAGTAGCGCCGCTCCACCGCCCGGCACACCGGCTCCAGGAAGAGCGAGAGGGTGAGGCCGGCGACAGCTGGGAAGAGCAGCCAGCTGGCCAGCAGCACGCCGCTGACCACGGCCGCACCATAGAGCCATTCCAGCCCCGTCACCCAGAAGCCGTCGACGCCCTCCGTGCCCGCCCAGCGAATCAGCCACTCGCCCACGGACGCCAGGCCGTAGTAGGCGAGGACCCACAGAAAGACGAAGGTCAGAACGGTCAGGCCGAGAGCGCGCCAGATCGTGCCGCGGGACTGCGGGTCGGTGAGCTGGCCGAAGGAACGGGCGAGGTCGGTGAGCATCGTGGTAAGAGCGTTAGACCGGCCGTCATCCGCCCGCAAGCCGTCGCTGCAGGCGAATCGCACGGCGGGACGGAGTATCGCATGGGGTTGCCAAGAGGCGGCCGCTCCGCTATCACCCGCGCCTCGTTCCAAGGAGTGGCGCGATGAAGCAGGACATTCATCCAGACTATCACGACATCACGGTCGTCCAGACCGACGGCACCGAGCTGAAAATGCGCTCGACCTACGGCAAGGAAGGCGATGTCCTGCGCCTGGAGATCGACGCCAAGTCGCATCCGGCCTGGACCGGCGTCTACCGCGTCAGCGAGCGCGGCGGGCAGGTGGCGAAGTTCAACAAGCGCTTCGCCGGCTTCGGCCTGAAGAAGGGCTGAGCCTGGGGCGGCCTGCAGCCGCAGGCCCCGCATGCAGAAAGGCGGCCCGTCGGCCGCCTTTTTCGTGTTGCGCTCAGGCCCCCGTCCTAGGGCTGCAGCGGGATGCCGCCGATCGCGAGCCCCTTCTCGGCGGCATAGGCGCGCCGGAAGAGCCATACCCCGGCGGCCAGCGAGCCGACCGCTGCGACCGCCGCCAGCGCCCAGCCGATCGACACCGAGAAGCCGAAGAGCCCGACGATCGCCCAGTCGAGTCCCAGCCCGATGGTCAGCAGGGTGTCGATCAGGATGAGGGCCGCCGCGGCGGCCGGAACGATTACGGCGAGGGAAGAGGTGGTCTTGGCCATCCTGTCGGTGTCCACGTGGTGATCGAGGCCTGTCCGGCCGATAACGCAGGCTACTCCCCGGCGAGCGGCCTTTCCAGGGGCTGAGGGTTGAACTACCGCCACGCCTTCCATGCCGGCAACTTCTCCGACGTCGTGAAGCACGCCGTCCTGGTGCGCCTGCTGCTCGCCCTGCTGCGCAAGGACAAGCCCTTCGTCGTCATCGACAGCCACGCCGGGCGTGGCCTCTACGACCTGACCGGCGAGGAGGCGCAGCGGGGCGGCGAGTGGCCGCGCGGGATCGGTCGCATGGCCGGGACGGCCCATCCCCTGCTGGAGGACTACCTCTCGCTCGTGCATTCGGCCGGCGAAGGCCGCTATCCCGGCTCCCCCTGGATCGCCCGCGCCCTGCTGCGGCCGGACGACCGGCTGATCGCCTGCGAGCTGCACCCCGAAGAGTTCGCGGCGCTGCGCCGGACACTCGGCGCGGACCGGCGTGTGTCCCTCCATGCGCGGGACGCCTGGGAGGCGCTGGGGGCGCTGCTGCCGCCGACCCCGCGCCGGGGGCTGGTGCTGGTCGATCCCGCCTTCGAGGCGCCGGACGAATTCGCCCGCATGGAGCAGGCTGTGGGCAGGGCGGTGCGCCGCTGGCCGACCGGGATCTATGCCCTCTGGTACCCGGAGAAGAACGCCGCGGCGATCGCGCAACTGCACGCCGCCGCGGCGGCGTGGCCGGTGGCGGAGGCGCTTGCCCTGTCGCTGCCGGTCGGCGCGCGGCCCGAGCCGGACCGCTTCGGCCGGCGGGCGCTCCACGCCACGGGCCTGCTGCTGCTCAACCCGCCCTACGGATTCGCCGAAGAGGCGCCGATGCTCCTCGACCGGCTGCAGACCCGGCTGGCGGAGCCGGACGCCGCCCCCTGGCGGATCGAGGTTCTGCGGCGGTCGTAGAGGCCCGCGCCCGCGCTGTCCGCCGTCAGTCGCAGTGCTTGACGCAGATCTCTTCGCGCCGGATCTCCCCGCCGCATCCGCGGAAGGCCGTCTCGTAGTTCGCCTCGCAGCTCGCCTCCGGCGTGCCGCATATGCTGGCGTCGACGAAGTCCTCCAGCTGCGGCGCCGTCGGCCGAGTACCGCACACCTGTTCGATGTACTGAGGCAGCGGGGTGATCGAAGCCGGCCGCTTCAGGCTGAAGGTGTTCGTATCGAAATAATCCGCCCGGTTCGGTCTCATCGTCGCCAGCGGCGTCGGGCTGCTCTTCCAGGCCGCGAGGTCCGCCTCGTACTGTGCCTGCGTCCGGTCGTTCCACTCCTCCCGGGTGTCGCTGCTGCAGGTCCGATAGTCGCTGAGCGCGTTCTGGTAGTCGATCTTGGCGATCGAGAGGGAATCCTGCGCCAGATTCCTTTGCCGGGTCATGCAGTCGGCCTGGATCACGCGCGACTGCCGCAGACAGCTGTCCTTGGCCTTGCGCGCCTCCTGGATGCAGATCCGCCCCATGGCGTCGGCCGGTTCCAACTCCGTCACCTTGGTCTCGTAGACGGGCGAGCAGGCCGACAGGGAGAGACCGATGGAGGCGGCAGCGACAGCGCCGGCGAGGCGTTGACGCCGGTCGCAACCTGAACGGCGGCGCTTTGAAATCGTCATCATCCGCAGTGTCCTCGCACTATCGATTGAGCTGCATCTCGTAGAGGCGGTTGGTGTCGGCGTCGCTGAAGCTGTCGATCTGATGGTCGATCAGGTTCATGCCGGCGGCATCGTTGGCTATGGCGGCAGCCTGGTTGCCCGCCTGGATCTGCCCGATCAGGCCCATCTCGATCGCCCGGATCCGTTCCGTCTTCAGGCGATAGGTTTCGCGCGCGTTCTGCAGCTCTATCCGGCGCGCTTCGTTGGAAATGAGGCCCTGCTTGTATTTCGCCTCGATCGAAAGTTCCTGTGCCCGCAGCGCGGCATCCGCTTCGGCTTTCGCCTTCTCCAACTGGTATTTCTTCTGTCCGAGCGCGAAATCGTTCTGGATCTTGAGCTGCTCGAGCTGAAGCTTCTTGTTCTCCAGTTCGATCTGTTCGGCACTCATCCCTGTGCCGGTCGCTGCGCCTGTACCTGCGAAGGAATCGCCGCCGCCTGGAGTTATGCCGGCCCTGGCGAGCCGTTCGGCCGCACAGCTGTTGGCCCGGAACTTCGTCTTCCACTCCTTGGGGATGTAGTTCCAGATCTTCTTCAGGCACCCCATGGGCCCCAGATTGCCGAGCGCTCCTTGCACATCTCCGCTCTCGGCCGCGGACTGGCCGGCCTGACTCGCGAGAGACGAGACGTCCGTGTCGAAGGCCGACATGCACGAGGTGTAGATCTTCGCTTCCTCGACTCCGGCCACTGCCAAAGCCTGTGGCGGAATTCCGTACGCCTGCGCTACCGCCATGACGGCGATGCCGGCGGCGCCCGAGGCCCACTTCAGGCGATCGGCGTTCTTGAACACCACCTTGTCCCGCCGGAATTCGACGGTGTCGCCGCCGTAGATCCGGATCTGGCGGGTTTCATAGAGCTCGCCGCTGCCGCAACGCTCTTCCGGATGCACCCTGACAGACACCAGCAGGCGGTTGCACATCGGGACCCGGGCCCTCTGGCCGGCGGCGAGCGTCACCCATTCGTGCAGCCCCCCCTCCTGCCGCGCCTCGAAACGCAAGGGTCCGGCGGTGAGGTTGGCGATGTTGAAGTCCGTCTCCCCGCAGAGCCCGCAGCGTCCGCCGATGGGACCACTGCAGGCCTTCTCCTCGATGGCCCCCATTCCCCCCGGGGATGTGAAACCTCCAACGACCTCTCCAGCCTTCTTGATCCAATCCTCGGCCTCGGCAGGCCGGGAGCCAGCCCAAAGAAAAATAACGATCAAAAACAGTATTTTGAAGACGTGCATCTCTCGTCCTCCCAGTGGTCACACGGGCGGCGATCAATGCTCGGTGCCGGCCGTGCCTCTGGTGCGGTCAGGAAGGAGGGCCATCCTCGATGGCGCCCGAGACCGCTAGCCGAGCCCTTCTGGGCGGCCAATCATTAAGAGGATGTTAGGTTGCTCTTTATCAGTCGTGAAGCGAAAAATGCCCGCCCGCCACATCTCCCGCGGGCGCGGGGGGATGTACCGGCAGACAGGGCGGAAAGACGGAGGGCGAGCTTCCGCAGCCGGAAAGTCGCCCGTTGCCGCCCCTCAATGGGCGAAGTGGTGCATGCCGCCGTCGACGGGGATCACGTTGCCGGTGATGTAGCCGGCCAGCGGCGAGGCGAGGAAGGCCACCAGGTTGCCGATGTCCTCCGGCTTGCCGAAATAGCCGATCGGAATGTTGGCCTTGATGAAGGCGGCGCGGGCCTTCTCGTCCGGGTGCAGCCGGTTGAGGATCTGCTCGCTCTCGATCCGGCCGGGCGGGATGCAGTTGACGGTGATGCCCTCGGGCGCGAGTTCGCTGGCCAGCCCCTTGGCCCAGAGGTGCACGGCCGCCTTGGCCGCCGTCGCACCGTTCACCGAGCGCGGCTCCATGTTGCCGGTGATGTTGACGATGCGGCCCCAGCGGCGGTCGCGCATGCCCGGCAGCAGGGCGGTGGTGAGGCGGCGCACCGAGGTGAAGTTCAACAGCATGGCCTCGTCCCATTCGCTGTCCGGGGCGTCGACCGCCATGGGCCGCGAGCTGCCTGCGTTGTTCACCAGCACGTCGACCTGCCCATAGGCCGCGAGGACCCGCTCCGCCACCTCCCTGGGGCAATGCTCGGCCGTCAGGTCGGCGGGAACGATCAGCGGCCTCTGCCCGCCGCTCGCAACGATGTCGTCGGCCAGCGACTCCAGCAGGTCGGCCCGGCGGGCGGTGACGGCGACGTGGGCCCCCTCGCGCGCCAGCACGCAGGCGATCCCGCGGCCGATGCCGGTGCTCGCACCGGTGACGAGGCAGACGCGTCCGTCCAGTTGCAGGTCCACGAACAGTTCCTCTCTGCGGGTTGAGCGGCGCAGCCTAGCAGGGCCGCCGTCGGCAGGTAGAGCCATCCGGCAGGAAAAGGACCCGATCCGAAAATTGCCCCAAGCTGCGGGCGCGGTCAGAAGCGGTCCGCCCGCGCCGCCGCCCAGTCATCGAGGAAATCCGCCGGGGCGTCGCCGCTCAGCAGGCCGCCCGGCGGCAGGATGTCGTAGATCCGGGCGTAGCTCTTCTCGGTCTCGTCGGCCATGCGGCGGTAGATGTGCCGCGGCTCCAGCTTGTCGAAGGAGTCGAGGCCCATGGCCCCGACCAGCTCGCGGAGAGTGGCCAGCGTCGCGCCGTGGTAGTTGGCCACGTGGCGCTGCCGCAGGGCGACGTCGACGGCCCGGCCGCGGGCCGGGTCCTGGGTGGCGATGCCCGAGGGGCAGGTGTTGGTGTTGCAGCGCAGCGCCTGGATGCAGCCGACAGCGAAGAGCATGGTGCGCGCGGCATTCACCATGTCGGCGCCGAGCGCCAGCTTGATCGTCATGTCGAAGCCGGAGACGGTCTTGCCGCTGGCGATGACGCGGATGTCCCGGCGCAGGTCGGTGCCGACGAGGCAGTTGCGCACGAAGACCAGGCTTTCGAGGATCGGCCGGCCGAGGCGGTCGGAGAACTCGTTGGGGGCCGCGCCGGTGCCGCCCTCGCCGCCGTCGACCGTGATGAAGTCCGGCCGGATGCCACTTTCGAGCATCGCTTTGCAGATGCCCATGAACTGGCGCGGGTCGCCGAGCGCCAGCTTGAAGCCGACCGGCTTGCCGCCGCTCAGCTCGCGCAGCCGCGCGACGAACTCCAACAGGCCGAGCGGCGTCGAGAAGGTGCGGTGTCCGGGGGGCGAGACGCAGTCCTCTTCGCGGGAGATGCCGCGGATCCGGGCGATTTCCTCGGAGATCTTGGCGGCGGGCAGCACGCCGCCGTGGGACGGCTTGGCCCCCTGCGACAGCTTGATCTCCACCATCTTGATGACGTCGCGCGCGACGGTCTCCCTGAACTTGCCGTCGTCGAAGCCGCCGTCCCGGCTGCGGCAGCCGAAATAGCCGGTGCCGATCTGCCAGATCAGGTCGCCGCCCGGCTCCAGGTGATAGGGGCTGACGCCGCCCTCGCCGGTGTTGTGGGCGAAGCCGCCGAGCCTGGCGCCGCCGTTGAGCGCACGGATGGCGTTGGCCGAAAGGGCGCCAAAGGACATGGCCGAGATGTTGAGCCGCGACGCCGAATAGGGCCGGCGGCACTGCGGCCCGCCGACGAGAACCCGCAGATCCTCTTCCGGCACCTCCGTGGGGGCGAGGGAATGGTCGGCGCGGTGATAGCCGACCCGCGTGATGTCGTACTGGGTGCCGAAGGGCAGGGTGTCCGGACGCCCCTCGGCGCGTTCCTGCACCAGCGTGCGCTGCAGGCGGTTGAACGGCCGCCCGTTCTCGTTGGTCTCGATGAAGTACTGCCGGATCTCCGGGCTGATGAACTCGAAGGCGTAGCGCAGGTGGCCGGCCACCGGGTAGTTGATCAGCACGTTGTGGCCGGAGAGATAGACGTCCCAGAGGCCCAGCAGCGTCAGCGGAACCACGATCAACAGCAGCCACAGGGCATGAACCGTGCCGAAGATCGCCCCCAGCACCACCGCCACCGAAATGACCAGGGCGCTGACGAAGAAGATGTGACGCGGCATGTTTCCCCCTGCTGGGTCACACCCGCCGCCCCCACGGCGGCCGTGACCTTGTTGATGCCCTTATGGACAGGCTCGACCGCCTCATCGATCAGGGCAAGGTGAAACGAGGGAGGTGATCTTGGACCTGCTGCATGTGCGCTGCGGCTCGGATATCCGCGAGGGGCTGGCGCTGGCCGGCCTCGGCGGCGACTTCCTGGAGGTGTCGGACCCGCTGTGCCAGGGGCCGGTGCCGCGCGGGGACGACCTGGCGGCCACGCGGGCCGCGTTCATCGCCGAGGCCTACGGGGTGCCGCGCGCGGAGGCTGCCGCGCGGCTGCAGGCCGAGGCCGACGGGCTCGCCGCCGCCGGAGCGCGCCGGCAGGTGGTCCTCTGGTTCGAGCACGACAGCTACGACCAGCTCATCCTGGCCCGGGTGCTGGCGCACTTCGCGCAGGCCGGGCGGCCGGCGGAGCTCGCGCTGATCTGCATCGACCGCTTTCCGGGGTTGGACCGCTTCATCGGCCTCGGGCAGCTCGGGCCCGAGCAGCTGCGCAGTTTCTGGCCGGAGCGGCAGCCCGTCTCGTCGGAGCAACTGGCCCTCGGCACGGCGGTCTGGGAGGCTCTGCGGGAGCCCGACCCGCTGCCGCTGTGGCGGCTGGCGGAGGGGGGGACGCCGGCCCTGCCGGTCATGGCTCCGGCGCTGCACCGCCACCTGCAGGAGCTGCCGTGGGTCGGCGACGGGTTGGGCCTGACCGAGCGTCTGACCCTCCAGGCGATCGCAGAAGGGGCGTCCACCGTCGGCCAGGTTTTCGCCCGCCTCTACGGCGAGACGGAGCCGCTGCCTTTCCTGGGCGACCTGATGTTCTGGGCGATCGTGGGGACCCTGGCGACGGCGCCCCAGCCGCCGCTGGCACTGGGGCCGGAGGGCGAGGGCGGTTGGGCCGGCCGCAGCCTGGCGCTGACTCCCGTCGGCGAGGAATTGCTGGCCGGCGGCCTCGACTGGATGGCGCTGGCGCCGCCGGTGCGCTGGGTCGGCGGCGTCCGCCTCGACGCCGCCGGGCCGGCGTGGCGGTGGAACCCGGACGGCGCACCGCTGCCCGCACGGCGCGCCTGACGGCGGCCTCTGAGCGTCACGCGATCTCGACGACGACCTTGCCGGTGGCCTTGCGGTTGGCGAGCAGGAGCAGGGCCTCGTTCGCCTGGGCGAGCGGAAAGCGGGCGCCGACCCGTGGCTTCAGGTGCCCCGCCTCGAACCACCGGAAGAGGTCGCGGTACTGTTCGGCGAGCCTGTGCGGCGCCTGCTGCCGGTAGGAGCCCCAGTAGACCCCCATGGCGGCGACGTTCTTGACGAGCAGGAGGTTGGCCGGGATCTGCTGCACCGTGCCGCCGGCGAAGCCGATGACCAGCAGGCGGCCACCCCAGGCGGTGGCTCTGAGTGCCGCCTCGAAGGTGGCGCCGCCGACGGGATCGAAGACCACGTCGGCACCGCGGCCGCCGGTGAGGTCCTTGGTGCGCTGGCGCAGGTCGTCCTCGGTGTAGTCGATCAGTTCGTCCGCCCCGTGGTCGGCGGCGATCGCCAGGCGGTCGCGGCCGTTGGCCGCCGCGATCACGCGGGCGCCGAGGGCCTTGCCGACCTCGACGGCGGCGAGGCCCACGCCCCCGGCCGCGCCGGTGATCAGCAGCGTCTCGCCCGGCTGCAGCCGGGCGTGCCAGCAGAGGGCGGCGTGGGCCGTTCCGTAGGTGATGGGAAAGCCGGCCGCCGTCGCGAAGTCCATGGAGTCCGGGATCGGGAAGACGTCACTGCGGGCGACGGCGGCAGCCTCGGCGAAGCCGCCCCAGCCGAGGGTCACCATGACGCGCTGACCGACCGACAACCCTTCGACACCCTCGCCGAGCGCGCCGATCGTGCCGGCCGCCTCCAGTCCCGGCGAGAAGGGGAAGGGCGGCTTCTCCTGATACTTGCCCTGGACCATCAGCGTGTCGGCGAAGTTGACGCCGGCCGCGGCGAGGTCCACGACGACCTGCCCCGGACCCGGCACCGGCCGCGGCACCTCGCCCAACTCCAGAGTGTCGGGCCCGCCCCAGGCCCTGCACAGCATCGCTTTCATTTGGCCTCGCCCGGGTCTGTCTGCAGAAGAAAGGTGTGATCGCCGGCATCCGGCTGGTGCGCGGCGGCCGCCACGCAGTCCGGATCGGCGGCACGCCACTCGTCGCCGGACCAGGCTTCGGCGCTGTAGTCCGTCAGGGCGCAGAGGCAGCTCTCGCCCAGCCGCCGCTGCTCCTCGGTCGGCAGCGCGACGAGGTTCATCGGATGGAAGGACAGCAGCAGCGGCGGGTTCGCCGGCCCGAGGGCCTCGATCAGGGAGGGCAGCAGAAGGTATTCGGCGCCCTCGAGATCCAACTTCACGAGATCGGCGTCGGGAAAGCCATAACGTTCGCAGGCTTCGGCGACACCGATGCCCTCGACGTCGAACGCCAGCCTGGCCGGCTTCGCTTCGCCGTTCCGCAGATGCAGGTCGAACACCGACGTCTCGCTGTTGCCGGCCTCGCGGCTGTGCAGCTGCATCGGGCCGCTCTCCGGCGCCAGCGCCAGCGGCACCGCCTCGATCCTCTCCGCCAGTTCCGGGTTGAGATCCAGGTTGCGGCGCAGCAGATCGAAGGCCGCGGGATCGGGCTCGAAAGCGACCACGTCCGCCCCCAGGCGTGCGGCTTCCAGGCTCGTCGGCCCGATCCATGCGCCGACGTCGACGAAGCGTCGCCCGGGCCCCAGGTGCCTGCCGAGGGCGGCGAGCGTGCCGGGCTCCCACCGGCCGTCGGCGAACAAGCCCCAGAAGCGGGGATGGGAATCCACCACCCGAAAATCGGGCAGCGGGCGTATGGCCGTCGCAGCCATCGCCTGCCCCGTCATGCCAGTGCGCCCGCCGGGCGGATTTCGCCCACCTGCCGTCCCGCCCTGTTGAGGATGGCCGGGCGGGCGAGGGGGGCGAGGACTGCGGCGGCGCCTTCCGGAAGCAGGTCCAGGCGGTGCAGCAGGGCGAGCAGCGCGACCTCGGACGCGCGCGTGGCGCCGTCTTCGATCTTGAGTGCGATGCCCAGCCCGCGGGCCGGTGCGAAGGCGCAGAACACGCCCTCGGCCCCGGTCTTCACCAGCACGTCGCCACCGGCCGCGGCGATGACCCGGGTGCAGAAGCGGTTGTGGCCCGCGACCATGACGGGATGGGCGGCCATGGCCTCCCGCACCGTGCGGCAAGCGGCCGCCCGCGCCGGCGTCTGGTCGGACGGATCGGCCATCCGGGCCATGGCCCGTGCGAGGCCCCGCAGCGGCAGGCCGAGCTGCGGGATGCCGCAGCCGTCGATCCCGCGCGGCGCGTCCTGCAGGTCGAGGCCTGCCATTTCTTCCAGCACGCGGAAGGTCGCCTGCTGCACCGGATGGGCGTAGCCGATGTAGCCCCGGTGGTCGACGCCGAGCCGGCGGGCCAGTGTGAGGAAGCCGGCGTGCTTGCCGGAGCAGTTGTTGTGCAGCGGGCAGGGCGCCTCGTTCCGGCGGATCAGGCCCGCGGCGGCCGTCGGGTCGTAGGGGGCGTGGCTGCCACACTCCAGCGCATCCACGCCCAGGCCCAGGCGCGCCAGCCAGGCGGAGACGGCTGCCGTGTGCACCGGTTCGCCGTCGTGACTGGCGCAGGCCAGAGCGATCTCGGCGGGAGAGCAGCCGAAGGCGGCCGCCGCGCCGCTTTCGATCAGGGGCAGCGCCTGCAGAGGTTTGATGGCCGATCGGGCGTAGATCGGCCGGGCGATGTCGCCCTCACTCCACCGGATCCGGCCGCCGGCGTCGCTCACGGCGAAGGCTCCGCGGTGCCGGCTCTCGACGAGGTCGCCGCGGGTGACCTCGACCAGCACCGGAGCCGCGGCGCTCACAGGGTCCGCGCCCTGTCGAGAAAGGCCCGGACCTTCTGGGGGTCCTTGACGCCGCGCGTCGATTCCACCGCCGAGGACACGTCGACCGCCCGCGCACCGCTGATCCGTACCGCCTCCTCCAGGTTCTCGGCGCCGAGGCCGCCGGACAGCATCCAGGGGCGCGGCCAGGACCGGCCTGCGAGGATGCGCCAGTCGAACGACAGGGCGTTGCCGCCGGGCAGCGCGTCCTTGAGGGTCGCGGGTGCCTTGGCGTCGAACAGGAGCCTGTCGGCCACCGGCAGATAGCCCTCGACGACGGCCAGATCGTCGGGACGGGCGACCTTGATCGCCTTCATGACCGGCCGAGCGCTCCGTTCCCGGATCGCCGCAACCCGTGCCGGGCTCTCGCTGCCGTGGAGCTGGATCAGGTCGGGCCGCAGAGCGGCGAGGACCCTGTCGAGCAGGGTGTCGTCGGGATCCACCAGCAGCGCGACCCGGCCGACGTCGGGTCCGAGGCCTGCCGCCAGAGCCGCTGCCTGCTCCGGGGAAACCGCCCGCGGACTGGGCGGGTAGAAGACGAAGCCGGCCCAGCGCGCGCCGCCTGCCACGGTGGCCGCCACCGCCTCGGCCGTCGTCAGGCCGCAGATCTTGCTTTCGAGCATCTCGCTTCCTCCGCTCCGTCTGAGGGCTTCCCGCAGAAGACTGCGGGCGTCAAGCCCGCGGTCCCTGCGGCAGCGTGCTGGGGCGCTGCCAGCCGATGCGGGCGGCGAAGACCACCGCGAGTGCCAGGGCCGTGACGGAAGTCTGTATGAAGACCGCCAGGAGGGACAGGATCAGGGCGGGTGCGAAGAGGCCGGTCGCAACCTCCAACTCGGCGGCCGCCAAGCGTACCAGCAGCAGAACAATGTCGGCCGGAGCGACGACGATGAGCATCACCCCGATCAGCGACAGCAGGATCCCCCCGCTCTCCCGGGCGCTCCGCAGGAAACCGTACCCGCTGCCGACGGCGGCCGCCGGAAGGGTGAAACAGACCAGCGCGGCTGCGGCGAGGCCGACCAGCATCGGCGCGATCATCCACGTACCGATCTGCGGGCCGCCACCGCCGTAGGCACCGGCGAAGCCGCCGAACAGCATCATGGGGGGGACCATGGCTGCGATGATGATGCAGATGATGCCGATGGCCCTGAGAAAGACGCGCACCTGCGCCGGCTTCCAAAGCGGCCTGACGTCGAGCGTCTGGGGTGTCGGCCCCAGCAGATAGAGCCGCTGCACCGCCGTTCCGTACCAGACGGTGAAGAAGAGGTTCACGCCGCCGATCATCAGGACCAGCGGTGACTCCGGAGCCAGCAGGTCGGTGAGGAAGGTCAGCGCGAAGAGCACCAGCAGCGGGATCAGGGCCAGCCTGAAGAGCAGCGGCGAGAGCGACAGGATCGTCAGGTAGATCAGCCGGGATGTCGCCAGCACCGGGACGGGATGGAGCCGGGGCGGCGGCGGCAGGCGGGCGAAGTCGACCTCGGCCATGGTTTCAAGCCAGTTCCGCGACGATGCGGCGGGCGGCTTCGACGGGATCGGGTGCGCGCGTGATGGGCCTGCCGATGACCAGATCGTCGGCGCCGGCGGCCACCGCCTGGCGCGGGGTCATCACGCGCTTCTGGTCGCCGCTCTCGGACCAGGCGGGGCGCACCCCCGGGATGACGAGCCGGAAGTCCGGACCCAGGGCGTCGCGCAGCATCGCCACCTCGAGGGGACTGGCGACGACGCCGTCGAGGCCGCAGTCCCGGCAGAGCCGGGCCAGCCGCAGCACCTGATCCGCCGCCGGGCTCGCCTGGCCCACGGCTCTCAGGTCGTCGTCCGCAAGGCTGGTGAGCACGGTGACGCCCAGCAGGGCCGGCCGGTCGGCGCCAGCCGCCGCAGCCGCTTCGGCGGCGGCACGGAGCATGGCCGGACCGCCGGAGGCGTGGACGTTGATCAGCGTCGGCCGCAATCGCAGCCCGGCGCGCACGGCCGCGGCCACGGTGTTCGGGATGTCGTGGAACTTCAGGTCGAGGAAGAGCCGCGCGTCGCCGAGCACCTCCCGTACCGCGGACGGCCCGAAGGCGGTGAAGAACTCCTTGCCGATCTTGAAGCCGCCGACCTCCGTCCGCAGCGTCCGCACGAGGTCCCGCGCCCGCGTGAGGTCGTCGCTGTCGAGCGCGACCCAGATCCTGTCCCTGGCGTCCATCGGTCCCCTCCACCTCGCTCCGGCATGCCGTCCGCGCGCGAACATGTGCCCGCTGCGGCCGGCCGGCACAATGGGTCAAGCCCATCGCCGCCGCCCAGGCGCTTCAGGCTCGCCGAACGGTGAGCTGGGCGGCGGCGAGATCCTCGAGCGCCGTGCCGACCGACTTGAACAGGGTGATCTGATGATAGAACCGGCGGCCGGCGCGTTCGCCGCGGCTCAACTCGAAGAGATCCCCCGCGATATCCTCTGGCGCGAGGGCTCCGTTCTTCAGGGGCTGGACGATGTCCCCGGCCTCCTTCGTGGCGCCCTCCCTGGTATCGACGAAGATGCGGCTGCGCCTCACCACCTCGTCGTCCGCCTCCCGCATCTCCGGCGTAAAGCCGCCGACCAGATCGAGATGCTGTCCCGGCCGGAGCCATTCGCCCCGGATCAGCGGTTCGCGGCTCAGGGTGGCGCAGGACACGATGTCGGCGCCTCCCACGGCACCGGCCAGGTCGTCCGTCGCGCTGACCTGCAGCGCCTTGCTGGACATGGCCTTAGCCAGCCGCTTCGCCTTGTCGAGGCTGCGCCCCCAGATGAGCACCTCCTTCAAAGGCCGGACCGCGGCGTGCGCCTGGATGAGGTGCGGCGCCAGCGCACCGGTGCCGACCATGAGCAGGCGTTGGGCGTCGTTGCGGGAGAGGTAGGTCGAGGCCAGGGCCGAGGCCGCCGCCGTGCGCCGCAGCGTCAGCATCGGGCCGTCGATGAGGGCCAGGGGCGAGCCCGTCTGGCCGTCCATCAACAGATAGACTCCCATCACCGCCGGCAGGCCGCGCTCGCCGTTGCCTGGCGTGACCGTGACGATCTTGACACCGATGTGCCGCTCGTTCTGCCAGGCCGGCATCAGCAGCAGGGTTGCTGCCGGCTCCGACAGCTTCGGCAGGGTGTGATGATGGCGCACCGGCACTTCCGCGCCGCGGCGGAAGGCCTCGCGCAAGGTGTCGACCAGGCTCGGAAAGTCGAGCGCGGCCTGAGTCTCGGCCGCCGAGATGACTCGCATCGACGGGCTCAGCGGCTCGCGGCCGGCAGCATCGTGACGCCGGGGACCGTCTGGTTGCGCTTGAGTTGAGCCACCTCCCTCTCGAGGGCGGCCACGCGTTCGCGTTCCTCGCGTTGCCGCCTGCGCCGGCGGCTGTTGGCGCTCCAGTGCGCCACGCCGCCGAGCACGAACCCGACGAAGGCGGAGAGCAGGACGATGACGAAAAGCGGCGCCTGCAGGCGGATGTCGAGGGGCCACAGGCTGATCTCCACCGGCCCGCGGTTGACCACCGCGAAGAGCACACCGATCAGCAGGAGGGGCACCGTGATGATCCAGCTCACATAGCGCACAGTCTTCTCCAAAACTCCAGGACGCGAGGCCGACGGGGAGCGCCGGGCCGCGACGGCGGACTAAGAGTCGTTCAACCTCTCGCGCAGCTGCTTGCCCGTCTTGAAGAAGGGCACACCCTTGGCGTCGACCTGCACGGCTTCACCGGTGCGGGGATTGCGCCCGAGCCTCGCATCGCGCTGCTTCACGGAAAAGGCGCCGAAGCCGCGCAGTTCGACACGGTCGCCGCGCGCCAGGGCCGAAGAGATTTCGTCGAAGATCGTGGTGACGATGCGCTCGACGTCGCGCTGATAGAGGTGCGGATTGAGCTCCGCGATCCTTTGCACCAGCTCGGATTTTGTCATCCTCCGCCGCACGGCTCCCTGAAGACGCGGCGGCCGACGTCAGCACCGCTTGACGCGACACTGCCAGAGGGGGGTGGGAGCGTCAAGGAAGCCTTGTGAACCAAGGGGATAGGCAAAAAGAGAGGGCGCGACGGCGAGCGTCGCGCCCCTTCCTTGACCAGCGGGGAGCGCCGATGGCGCTCCCCGGACAGGCTCACTCGCGGCGCTGCTCCGCACGGGCGCGCGACAGGGCGGCCCCGAGGATGTCGCCGAGGCGGGCGCCGGATTCGACGGAACCGTACTCGGCCATCGCCTGCTTCTCCTCCTCCATCTGCAGCTGCTTGATGGAGAAGGTGATCCGGCGGGTCTTGCGGTCGACCGACATGACCTTGGCGTCGACCTTCTCGCCGACCGCGAAGCGGTCCGGGCGCTGCTCGCTGCGCTCCCGGGCCAGGTCGGCCTTGCGGATGAAGCCCACCGCGCCGTCGGGCAGGGTCAGCTCCACGCCGCCGTCGTTGACCTGGCTCACGGTGCCGGTGACGACATCGCCCCGCTTCAGGCCCTCGGTGGCGGATTCGAACGGATCATCCTCGAGCTGCTTGATGCCGAGGCTGATACGCTCCTTCTCCGGATCGATCTCCAGCACCTTGACCCGGACGGTCTGGCCCTTCTGGTAGTCCTGCACCGCCTCCTCGCCGGAACGCGACCAGTCGAGGTCGGAGAGGTGGACCATGCCATCGATGTCGCCGGGCAGGCCGACGAACAGGCCGAACTCGGTGATGTTCTTGATCTCGCCCTCCAGGGTGCTGCCCGGCGGGTGCTTCTCCATCAGGTCTTCCCACGGGTTGCCCTGCGCCTGCTTGAGGCCCAGCGACACGCGCCGCTTCTCCGGGTCGACGTCGAGGATCACCACCTCGACCTGCTGCGAGGTCGACACGATCTTGCCCGGATGGACGTTCTTCTTGGTCCAGCTCATCTCGGAGACGTGCACCAGGCCCTCGATCCCCGGCTCCAGCTCCACGAAGGCGCCGTAGTCGGTGATGTTGGTGACCCGGCCGGTGAAACGGGCGCCGATCGGATACTTCGCCTGGACGCCTTCCCACGGGTCGGCCTCGAGCTGCTTCATGCCGAGGCTGATGCGCTGGGTGTCCGGGTTGAACTTGATCACCTGCACCTTGACCTGCTGGCCGATCGACACGGCCTCGGTCGGGTGGTTGATGCGGCGCCAGGAGATGTCGGTGACGTGCAGCAGCCCGTCCACGCCGCCCAGGTCCACGAAGGCGCCGTAGTCGGTGATGTTCTTCACCACGCCGTTGAGGATCTGGCCCTCGCGCAGGGAGGCCACCAGTTCGTTGCGCTGCTCCGCCCGGTCCTCTTCGAGCACGGCGCGCCGCGACACGACGATGTTGCCGCGCGAGCGGTCCATCTTGAGGATCTGGAAGGGCTGTGGCGTGTACATCAGCGGGGTGACGTCGCGCACCGGCCGGATGTCGACCTGGCTGCCGGGCAGGAAGGCGACGGCGCCGGAGAGGTCGACCGTGAAGCCGCCCTTGACCCGGCCGAAGATGACGCCGCTGACGCGCTTGTTCTCGGCGAAGGCGACCTCGAGCTGGTTCCAGGACTCCTCGCGGCGAGCCTTCTCACGGCTCAGCATCGCCTCGCCGTTCTTGTCTTCCATGCGCTCGAGGTAGACCTCGACGTCGTCGCCGACCTTCAGCTCGGCGTCCTCGCCGGCCTTGGCGAACTCACGCAGAGGGATGCGGCCTTCGGACTTCAGGCCGACGTCGACGATGACCATGTCGTTCTCGATAGCCATGACCCGTCCGCGCAGGACGGTGCCCTCCAGGCTGTCGACATGGCCGAGCGATTCTTCGAGGAGGGCGGCAAAGGATTCCTTCGGCGCTGCGGCCGTCTGGACTTCCGACATAAACTGCGATCCTTTCTTCGTTCAGCTATACGGGCCGGCCGGTTTTGTCCGGCGGTCTTCCCGGCTCTGCCGGGCTTATCGTTGGTCCCTCGCCCGACGGGGTCCGGAACGATCTGCCACCAACGCCAAAGCGGCGCTGAAAGCCGCGTCGGCGTCCAGCGCAGTCGTGTCGAGCAGATGGGCATCTTCGGCGGGTCTGAGCGGGGCCGCGGCGCGCTCGGCGTCACGGGCATCCCGGTCCTGCAAATCCGCGAGGACGCGCGCGTATATAGGCCGCTCGCCCCGGACAATCAACTCCTGGTGCCGACGTCGAGCGCGTTCTTCCAGCCCCGCCGTGACGAAGAGCTTCACGTCCGCGTCGGGGCACACCACGGTGCCGATGTCCCGGCCGTCGAGCACCGCCCCCGGCGGCTGCCGCGCGAAATCGCGCTGGAACAGCAGCAGCGCCTCCCGGACCTCGGGCAGGGCGGCCACCTGGGACGCCGCCCGGCCAACGGCCTCCGTGCGCAGGTCCGCGCGCTCGAGATCGGCCGCCTGGAGGGCGCGGGCTGCCGTCACCGCTGCCACCGCATCATCGGGGCGGCCACCTTCGCCCAGCAGCTTCGCCGCCACGGCGCGATAGATCGAGCCCGTGTCGAGGTACCGCAGGCCCAGATGGGCCGCCAGCCGACGGGCGAGCGTTCCTTTGCCTGCCGCCGCCGGGCCGTCGATGGCGATGATCATGTCCGGCCGCTTCTCAACCCGGTATCGCGAAGGTCGCACCGAGACTGCGGAGCCCCTGTTCGAAGGCCGGGAAGGAGGTCTCGATCGGGGCGGCGTCGTCGATCTCCACCGCCTTCTCGCTCAGCAGTCCCATGACGAGGAAGGCCATCGCGATCCGGTGGTCCAGGCGGGTTTCCACGAAGCCGCCGCCGGGCGGGCGACCGCCCACGCCATGGATCGTCAGGCTCTCCTCGCCTTCTTCGACCCGCACGCCGCATGCCGCCAGCCCGCGGGCGATGGCGTCCAGGCGGTCGCTCTCCTTGACCCGCAACTCGCCCAGCCCGCTCAGCCGGGTGACGCCCTCGGCGCAGGCCGCAGCGACCGCCAGTATCGGATACTCGTCGATCATCGCCGGCGCGCGCTCGGCCGGAACCGTGACGCCCTGCAGCCGCCCGCCGCGCACCAGGAGGTCGGCGATGGGCTCGCCCGCAGCCTCCCGGCGATTCTCCTCGCGGATGTCGGCCCCCATTTCCCGCAGGGTGACGAAGAGTCCGGCCCGAAGCGGATTCATCCCCACGGCCGGCAGGCGCACCTCGGAGCCGGGCAGAGCGGCGGCTGCAGCCGCCGCAAAGGCGGCCGAGGACGGATCCGCAGGCACCTCGACCCGGGCCGGCCTCAGCTCCGGCTGGCCCGTCAGGATGACGTGCCGGCCGTCGTCGCGGTCGTCGATCCGCACCTGTGCGCCGAAGGCCCGCAGCATCCGCTCGCTGTGGTCGCGCGTGGAGGCGGGCTCGATCACTTCCGTCTCGCCGGGGGCGGCGAGGCCGGCGAAGAGGATGGCGGACTTGACCTGCGCGGAGGCGACGGGGAGCCGATAGCGGACAGGCGAGGGGCTCTGTGCGCCGGTCGCGGCGAGCGGCAGGCGGCCGCCGCTGCGACTGCACACCTGCAGGCCCATCGACTGAAGCGGCGTGGTCACCCGCGCCATCGGGCGCCGGCGCAGGGACGCGTCGCCACTCATGAATACGGTGATGGGCTGGCCGGCGATCAGGCCGAGGGTGAGGCGGGCCCCCGTTCCGCTGTTCCCGAAATCGATCACGTCCTCCGGCTCGCGCAGGCCGGCGACCCCGCGCCCCTGCACGTGCCAGTCGCCCGGTCCCTGCCGCTCCACCTGCGCGCCGAGGGCCCGCATCGCCTCGGCCGTGCGCAGGACGTCCTCGCCTTCCAGCAGACCGGTTATCGCCGTCTCGCCGACGGTCAGCGCCCCCAGCATCAGGGCCCGGTGGGAGATGGACTTGTCGCCCGGCGTCAGCAGGCTGCCGGTCAAGCCCTCGCAGGGCAGGGCGGAGAGCGGACGGGCGGGGGCGACGGTCAAGGCGGCGGTCCATCGGAGGCGGCTGGGAGAGGCGCTCTTATCACGTCGGCGCCGGCCGCCCAAGCGACGGTCCCATCGGCCGCACGGTCCGCCGAGGCCTCGTCGCCGACCGTCGCGCCCGCGGCGGGCGGGGGGTTTGACAGCGTCCGGTGCACGTGGCATGTGCTCGCGCCTTCCGGGCCGGCAGCCGCAGATGGGCGCCGCCCGGAGCTCCCAAAGGCGACTGGATCCAGGAGAACGCGCATGGCCAAGGCGGAGTGGGGCACCAAGCGCTTGTGCCAGAGCTGCGGCACAAAGTTCTATGATTTCGGCAAGTCGCCGATCGTCTGCCCGAACTGCGGCACGACCTTCGACCCCGAGACGTTGCTGAAGAGCCGGCGGGGCAAGCCGGCGCCGAAGGAGAAGGCGGCTCCCAAGCCGATGCCGGAGGCCGAGGACGAGGTGGTCTTCGACAGCGATTCCGACGATCTGGAGATCGACGAGGACGTCTCCGACGGCGGTGACGACGAGGACGGCCTCGCCGACGTCGAGATCGACGAGGACGAGAGCAACAACTGATCGTTTCCCGGGCTGGGCTCGCTTCGCGGCTTCGCGCACACCATCTTCAGGGCGTCAACACTCGCCGACGAGGAGAATGCGGATGCTGTTCGGGCGCAAGAAGGTCGTCATGCCGGGCCCGCACGAGGCGCTCCGGGGACGCAGCCAGCCGATGCCGTTGAGCCAGCCGCACCACGTCTCCGGCCGGTCTCTCCTGCCGCCCTATCCCGCCGGCCTGCAGGAGGCCGTGTTCGGACTGGGCTGTTTCTGGGGGGCGGAGCGATTGTTCTGGCGGATCCCCGGGGTCTGGGTGACGGCGGTCGGCTACGCCGGCGGCTCGACGCCCAACCCGACCTACGAAGAAGTCTGCAGCGGCCTGACCGGGCACAACGAGGTCGTCCGCGTGGTCTTCGACCCGGCTCTGGTGTCGTACCGGGAGTTGCTGAAGGTCTTCTGGGAAGGGCACGACCCGACCCAGGGCATGCGCCAGGGCAACGACGTCGGCACCCAGTACCGCTCGGGCATCTACGTCACCTCCGAGGAACAGCGTCTGGAGGCCGAGGCGAGTCGGGATCGCTATCAGGCCGAACTTCTGAAGCGCGGCTACGGAGCGACGACGACGGAGATCCTGCCGCTGGACGCGTTCTATTTCGCGGAAGACTATCATCAGCAGTATTTGAGCAAGAACCCCCAGGGCTACTGCGGGCTCGGCGGGACCGGCGTCAGCTGTCCGGTGGCGCCCGCGACGGCCTGATCCGCGGCCGCGGCCGACCGATCGGGTGCGGCGGCGACAGGGACTTTCATTGCATTTTTCTCGGAATTTGCTAAAATTATCATAATAAGCTCCTAGCGTCTTCCGGGTGCGACTGGTTGCAAGTTCTAACCCACGGTTTTCAAAGATTTTTTGGCTGTACGGGATAGCGGCTCCGGCTAAGGTGATCACTACTCTGAGGTGCCCTGCCGGTCGCCGTCTCTGTCTGTTCAGGTCACCAGAAGCAAAAGCTTGCCAGTCGGGATCGGATCGAAATGACCTTTGTATTCTTCCTGATCTGGCTCGTGGCCATCGCGGCGCAGCTCTTCCTCGCCAGTCTCCAAATAAGCACAGAAGCGCAGTTCTTTCTGAGCGCCGTCATTATTCTTCTGCTCATCCTCCTGAAGCAGCTTCAGGATGTCGTATTCATCAAGATGATATTCATCGGCCTCTGTTCGTTCATCGTGATGCGATATTTCGTCTGGAGAACGATGGAGACGATCCCGCCGATCGACGAGCCTTTTGCCTTCGTCCCCGGCATCCTGCTCTATGCCGCGGAGCTCTATGCCATTCTGATGTTCTTCGTCTCGATCTTCGTGGTGATCGACCCGCTGAGGCGGGAGCCGTCGGAGGCCCCGTTCGATCCGCAGACGGCCCCTTCGGTCGACGTCTTCGTGCCGACCTACAACGAGGAACCGGATATCCTGGCGGCCACGCTGGCAGCCGCCGTGCAGATGCGCTATCCGCCCGGCAAGCTGCGCGTCTACCTCCTCGACGACGGCGGCACCGAACAGAAGCTCAACGACACCGACCGCGGCAAGGCGCAGGAGGCGGCGCGGCGGGCCGAGGTGCTCAAGGAACTTTGCGCGAGCCTCGGCGCCCACTACCTGACCCGAACCCGCAATGTCCATGCCAAGGCAGGCAACATGAATGCCGCCTTCGAGCGGACCAGCGGGGATCTGATCGCCATCTTCGACGCCGACCATATCCCGACGTCGGACTTTCTCGAGCGCACCGTCGGCTACATGCAGAAGGACTCCAACATCTTTCTGGTGCAGACGCCGCACTTCTTCATCAATCCCGACCCGCTCGAGCGCAACCTCGACACCTTCTCGCGGATGCCCAGCGAGAACGAGATGTTCTATGGCGTCATCCAGCGGGGGCTGGACCGGTGGAACGGGTCCTTCTTCTGCGGCTCGGCGGCCGTGCTGCGCCGGAAGTGCCTGGAGGAAGTCGGCGGCTTCAAGGGCGACACCATCACCGAGGATGCGGAAAGCGCCCTGGAACTCCACTGTCGCGGCTACCGGAGCGTCTACATCGACCGGCCGATGATCTCCGGCCTGCAGCCGGAATCCTTCGAGAGCTTCATCGGCCAGCGCACCCGGTGGTGCCAGGGCATGATCCAGATCTTCCTGTTGAAGAACCCGATCTTTCGTCGCGGCCTGCACTTTCCGCAGCGGCTCTGCTACATGAGCAGCAACATGTTCTGGTTCTTCGGGCTCGTCAGGCTGATGTTCGTCATCGCCCCGATGTTCTATGTGTTCTTCGGGCTCGAAGTCTATCGGGCCACCGCCATGGAGTTCTTCTCCTACACGCTGTTTTACCTGATGGCCGCCATCCTCATGCAGTCCTTCCTGTTCGGGAAGACACGATGGCCGCTGGTATCCGAACTCTACGAGTACATACAGTCATTCTTCAGCGTGCCGGCCATCCTTTCGGTGCTCCTCCATCCGCGCAAGCCGTCGTTCAAGGTCACCGCGAAAGGCGAGACCCTCGCCAAGGACGACTTCTCCTCGTTGGCGCGGCCGTTCTTCCTTATGACCGCGCTGCTCATCGCCGCCGAGGTCATTACGATCTGGCGCTGGTTCGCCCTGCCGGACACGCGGGAGGTGCTCTATATCGTCGCCGCCTGGAACACCTTCAGCCTGTTGCTGTCCCTCGGCGGCCTGCGGATCGTTTGCGAGCGCAAGCAGATCCGCAAGTCACCGCGGGTCATCATCAACGAGCCCGCCGCGCTGATTGCCGGGGATCTGCCTCCGATCAAGGCCTTCGTGCTCGACGCTTCCATCGGCGGGGCAAAGGTCCTGGTTCCGCAGGGGGCCATCACGGAGCTGCAGCTTCGCTCCATGCCGGTCTATCTGAGGACCTTCGGCGACGAACAGTGGAACACCCTGGACGTTCGGTTGAAGGTGCGGAACGTGCGGCCCGACAGGGAGGGGCTGGCCATCGGCGCCTCGTTCAACGACAGCAGCGGCGAAGCGCACAAGGCGATAAGCCGGCTCGTCTTCGCGAGCAGCGACCGGTGGGTCGCCTTCCAGAGCGCGCGCCAGCGCAACGCGCCCGGCGTGATGGCTGGTCTCGGCTTCTTCCTGAGCATCTGCTTCGGGGCGGCGGTGGCCGTCTTCAGGATCCTGACGCGCAAGATGGACGGTCATGAGCCGGACTACGATCGGGCGGCCGTGCGGACGGTCGAATCGGTGCGTTTCGATCAGCATCCGATGAGCAAGGCGGCCTGATCGGACCGATGCGCAGGCTCCTCTACGCTCTTCAGGCTGCCGCCGTCGTCACCGTCTGGCTGGTCGCGGCACTGCCGGTGGCCCACGCGCAGCAAGGTGCGGCAGCGCCGTCCCCTGCCGATCAGCTGATATCCCTGCCGGACAGCGATGGCGCCTCGACTCCGCGGCAGCCTGCAGCGCCGTCGGGACCGGCGGTGCCTGCGGCGGAGAGACCGCAGGCACCGCCGCCTGCGACGACGCCGGTGGACAGCCTGGGCGCGCCTCTGGCCTCAGGGGCGGTCGCGCCGGGATCGGCGTCCGGCGCGGGCTCGGCGGAGGGCCGCACGGCGGTCTCGCCATCTGCCGGCGCTCAGCCGCAGGCCGCCGCGCAGGTGAACGCGGCCGGCGGTGCAGCCGACCGGACGTCGGCTCGGCAGTCACCCGATCAGCCACCCTCCGACCAGCAGCTCCCGGCGCAGCAGGCCGGCGGCGGGCAGAGCCAGACACCGCGGGTCACGACCAGTGCGGGGGGGGCGCCGGCAGCCACGCCGCCGGCGCAACTCCGGACCGCCCAGCCTCAGGCGACCCAGCCTCAGGCGACCCAGCCTCAGGCGACCCAGCCTCAGGCGGCTCAACCGCAGGCGGCCCAACCACAGGCGGCCCCGCTGGTGCTCATCCCGCTTCCGGGCGACTCGGCCGGGGACGGGGGCGGCGCACCCGCCGCCGGCGCGGCGGCGCCGGTCGGCCCGGCCGATTCCGGCACCGCGTCAGCACAGCCGGGGACACAGACGCAACCGCGGACGGATGCCCCGGCGAGCGCGGCAGGGAACGAGGCGGGGACCTCCGGGACCGGTGGCTTTCAGCTTCTCGGTGTCCCTTTGCGTCCCGCCGGCAGTGCGACCGGGGACGCGGCCAGCGGAGCCCAGCCCCAGGCCGGGCAGGCGGCGGCCGGCCCGGGGGTGGGCGGCAGCGCCCAGCCTGCGCCGTCGACCTCTGCGCCGGGCGCTGACGGGCAGGGATCGCCCATGCCGCCCGCCTCGGGACAAGCTGCCCCATCCGAGACGGCGGGGATGACCGTCGCGCCCATGGCCGGGTCCGCGAAAGCCGAAATACCCCCCGGGGGTCGTGAGATCTTCGCGCCGCTCGTGTCGCCGCAGGCGGGGCTCGCGGCACGCGTGATGCTCACGGGGCAGGTGGCGCAGCGGGAATTCGACCTGGTGCTGCCGGATGACCTGCCGGTCAAGGAGGCCGTCTTCAGGCTGCTGTTCCAGAACTCGATCGAGTTACTGCCGGAGGGATCCCGACTCACCTTGTCGATCAACGGCGAGGAGATCCTGACGACGCCGCTGACGGCCTATGCGGAGTATCAGGAGGTCCGGGCTCCCGTGCCGCGGACAGCGCTCCAGGCCGGGCGCAACACCGTACGGATCGAGGTCACGCAGCGACACCGCGTGCTGTGCTCCGTCTCCTCCGTCTATGAGTTGTGGACGAGGATAGACGGCGCCGGCAGCGGTCTCGAACTGATAACCGGCGGCCCCTTGCCGGCGCCCGCGCTCGCCCAGATCGACAGCCTGCTGGCCTCCTCGGTCACGGCGCCGGACGGGTTGAACATCATCGCTCCGGCGGGGCCGCCGGACGCCACCTGGGTCACCCGGGCGAGCCTGGTCGCACAGGGCTACGGGCTGCGCATGCTGGCTGGCACGCCCCGCGTCGGACTTGTCGAGCAGAGCAAGGCGGCGGAGGCGCTGAAGCCCGGCAGCCACGGCGGACTGGTCGCGGCCTTCGGCACCACGGACGAGCTGCGCGGCATGGTGCCTGACGCGCTGTTGGGGCAGATCCGCGGTCCCTACGTGGGCGTCGGCCGGCCCGGTGGCCCGGACAGCGCCGCTCTTCTGCTGTTTTCGGGGCGAGACGGCGGAGAGGTCTCCCAGGCCGTGGCCCGTTGGGCGCTGGGGGCACCGAATCTGCCGCCGCTGCCGGCGCCCCAGCTGCCGGCTCCAGTGGTGGGGCCGACGACGGTGACCTTGAAGGAAATGGGCCTGCCGACCTCGGAGGTCTGGGCGCTGCGCCAGCGCCTCGCCCTCAAGCTGCGGCTGCCGGACGACTTCTTCGCCGCCAACGACTCGGTCGCGCGCCTGCGGCTCGACTACGCCTATGCCCCCGGGCTGCGGCCCGGCAGCGAGATGACCGTCCAGGTGAACGGGGTCACCGAAGCGCTGATCCGCTTCAATGACGTCAACGGCGCCATCGTGAACGACCGGCGCTACGACCTCGCTCTGCGCAACTTCCGTCCCGGGATGAACGACATCGTCTTCGAAGTGTCGCTGCCGGTGGCAACCATCGAGGGCGGGTTCTGTCCGCCCGGCGGCCAGAACATCGACACGACGCCGCGCTTCACCCTGTTCGGCAATTCCTCGATCACGTTCCCCGAATGGGCCAGGCTCGGCAGCATCCCGCACCTCGGCCTCTTCGCGCTGGACGCCTACCCCTACCTGCCGGGACAGAACGAGGCGCTGCTGCAGCAGAACCCAGAGGCGGCGGTCGACCTCTACCTGCCGGCCCGCGACCGGGCGACGGTCGGCGCCGGCCTCACCGTCGCGGCCAATCTCGCAGCCTCGTCGGGCCAGCCGCTCAATCTCGTGCCGCTGTTCGACGGCCTGCTGCGGCCCGGGCGGCAGGTGATCGCGGTCGGCCCGGTGGCGGCCTTCTCGCCCGGCCTCTTCGCCCGCAGCCCGCTGGAGCAGAACCAGATCCTCCAGGCCTGGGCGAACATGCCGCAACCCGAGGCTGCCAAGGCGGCCGAGGAGGGGCGGCGGGATACGGAGGCCGCGACAGCCACGCAGGCCGTGCTGCAGCAGATCCAGGCCCTTCGCCGGGCGCAGGGCCAGGGTGCGGCCGGGCAGCCGGCGGAAGAGCGCCGCTTGCCGGGTGCCGGCGACCAGGCCCAGGCGCCGGCCGATGATTCCGTGCGGCAGGCGTGGGCGGAAAGGATCACTGAATCGCAGCCATCGGGCGAGAACGACTGGCTGGCCATGGCACGGAGCCGGGCGGAACCGCTCCTCGCCGCGACCCGTGCCTTCTTCTGGCGGATCGTCGGCGGCGGCGAGGAACTGCTGCGCAGCGAGCCCTCGATCGACTTCCTCCAACGCAGCCAGCCGGCGCTGGTGGTCCAGTTCCTGGCGCCGGGCGCTTCGGCCCGTGCCGTCACGATGGTGACGGCGCCCGATCCCGACGTCCTCCTGGCATCGGTCTACCGGCTCGTCGAGCCGAGCATCTGGGACCAGTTGCGGCTCGCCGTCGTCACCTGGGGCCAGACGCCAGAGTCGGTAGAGGCGTGGAGCAGCGGCGTCCCGCGGCATCTCTGGGACGGCGATCCAGATCCGCGCAATATATATCTAATTATCGAGAATTGGTTATCCTACTACCCCGTCCTCTGGGTCGGGTGCGTGCTGGTGACGGTGTTCGTGCTCGGTGCCTCGACCTACTACATGCTGAGGATCGATCGGAGACGCCGTGGCCTTTAGCCGGACCCTGCTCTGTCTGCTCGCGACCATCCTGGTGATAGGGGGCTTCGTTGCCCCCGCCCGGGCTGACGCCGCGGCGGACTGGAAACTCTACAAGGAGCGTTTCGTCGCCGACGACGGCCGCGTCGTCGACACGGCGAATGGCGGGATCTCCCATTCCGAGGGGCAGGGCTACGGCCTGATCCTGGCGCTCGCCAACGACGATCCCGGAACCTTCGCCCGGATCTGGACCTGGACGCGCAGCATGCTGCTGATCCGCGACGACGGGCTGCTGGCGTGGCGGTACGACCCGAAGGCGAAGTCGGCCATCACCGACATCAATGCGGCGACCGACGGGGACGTGCTCGTCGCCTACGCCCTGCTGATGGCTTCCGTGCGCTGGTCGCAGCCGACCTACGCCGAGCAGGCGCGCACCCACATCGAGGCGATCCGGAAGGCGGCGGTGCGCGAGGTCGCCGGCTACGCGGTGCTGCTGCCCGGCCCCCAGGGATTCGAGCGGCCGGAAGGAGTCGTGCTGAACCCTTCCTACTGGGTCTTTCCGGCTTTCCAGGCCTTCCCTGCCCTCGACGACGATCCGGTCTGGTCTACCCTCGTCGATGATGGGCGGCAACTCATCGAGCGGGCCAACGAGACCTTCGGGCTGCCGCCCGACTGGATGCTGCTCAAGAAGGAGGGGGGCGTCGATCTGCCGAAGGGCTTCGAGAAGGTGTCCGGCTACAACGCCCTGCGGGTGCCGCTGTACGGCGCCTGGGGGCGCCTGGACCCGCAGATCTTCCTGCGGCCGTTCGCGAAGTATTGGACTGAGGCGGAGAAGGAATTTCCGACGGTCATAACGCTTCCGTCGGAGGTGGTGGCCGACCGCAGCCCCGACCCGGCCTATCAGGCTCTCCGGCGCCTCGTGCTCTGTGCTTTGAAGCAGAAGCCCGATTTTCCCTTTCCTCCCTTGTCGCCGCAGAGTGACTATTATCCCGCCAGCCTGCTTTTGCTGGCGGAACAGGTCTCTCTAACCGTCTATCCGCAGTGCCAATGAGCCCGACTCTTTCGACCCTCTGTGCCGCTGCTGCCGCGATCGTACTGGTCGCCGCGGTGCCGATGGCCGCTGCCCAGCAGGCGCCGGCCGGCGGCGCGGCGGGGGCTGGAGCGGCCTCCACACCGCCGAAGACCCGGGTGACCGCGGCGGACGAAGCGGCGCTGCGTTACTATGCCCAGACCCGCGACTACGGCCGGCTGGAGGCGGAGATCCGCCGGCTGCGCGACATCGACCCCGACTGGCAGCCGCCCGAGAACCTCTTCGAGTCCGCCCCTCCGGGGGGCGGCGGCGTCGACGAGACGCCTTTGTGGAATCTCTTCGCGCAGGGACGCTATGCCGACGTCCGCGCGGAGATCGCGGCGATGCAGCAGAAGGATCCGAACTACAAGCCGTCGGACGACCTGCTGAAGCAACTGGACCTTGCGGAGGCGCAGAGGCGGCTGGAGGCGGCAGCGGAATCCAAGCAGTGGACGACCGTCCTCGACGTCGCCCGCCGGCAGCCCGACCTGTTGAGTTGCGCGCGCATCAACAACGTCTGGCTCGCGGCGGAAGCCTACGCGAGCACAGAGCGGCTGCCGCTGGCCCAGCAGATGTATCGCAGCCTGATCGAGCGCTGCGATGATGCGGATGGGTTGATCGCGACCCTGCAGAAGGCGAACGCCTATCTGTCTGCGGAGCAGATGCAGGCCCTGTTCGACGCCGCCGAGCAGCGGGCCCGCGGGCGCCCCGATCTCCTGACCCGCATACAGCAGGCCCGGCTGCAGCTGGAGCAGGGCCGGTTCGCCAGCGCGCTGTCCGGCGAGGGTACGGTGGCGCCGCAGACCCTCCAGCAGTTGCAGGCTGCCGCCCAGGCAAGCGAATCGCCGCAACAGGCGACCGACCTGGGATGGTACTATGCCAACAGGAAGCAGTGGTCGGAGGCGGAGAAGTGGTTCGCCCTGGCCCTGCAGAAGGGCGGCGGCGAGACGGCGGCCGAGGGACGGCTCATCTCGCTGGCCCGCTCCGGCCGGCTCGACGAGGCCGAGAAGTTCGGACGCACCGTCTGGAACCGCTATCCCAAACTGCAGACGACCTATATCGGCATCCTCTCGGAAGCGGTCGGTCGCACCGACCGGTCGCCCGACATGGCGATGGTCAACCGCCTCGCCGAGCTGGCGCGCAGCACGCGCAGCGCCAATGCGGCCCAGGTGCTCGGCTGGGCCGCCTACCGCATGGGCGACCAGGCTGCTGCCGAGAGTTGGTTCCGCCAGTCCCTGGCCTGGAAGCCGAACGAGGATGCGGCGCTCGGGCTGGCGCTGCTGCTGCGCGCGCGCGGCGATCAGGCGGGTTACCAGCAGATCGTCGCGGAGTGGTCGCGGCGCTCCCCCAACTTCCTGTCGAAGCTGCAGCCGCGCGGCGGTGGACAGGCGGGCCCACCGGGCCCCGGCGCCATGGCTGGCGCGGCCCTCAGCGCCCGCGACTATTCAAGCTGTCTGGCGCTGACCTCTCGGCAGCTCACGACCTCCTCGGAGTTCATGACCCGCGGCTGGTGTCTGCTGAACGTCCGGCGGCCCGCCGAGGCGGGGCTGGATTTCCAGCGTGCCATGGGGACGACCCGCGATCCGAAGGAGTACCAGGATTCAGCCTTCGGCTACCTGCTCACGATGATGCAGCGCGGCTACCTCGACGAGGCCATGTCTCAGGCCCAGGTGCTGAACCTTCCGCCGGAGCGCCTGCAGCAGCTTCAGGCGGAGGCGCTGGGCCTGCGGGCGGTCAAGGCCTACGAGACCGGCGACTTCCTGACGGCGCTCCGGATGCTGCAGGCGCGCGATCTTCTCGCGCCGACTCCGCTTTATCTCGCTATGATGCGAGGATGGGCGTTGTACAACACGCACCAGTACGGGGAGGCCAAACGGCTTTTCAGCGACCTCGATCGACAGTACAGCACAGAGGACACGCGAAAGGCCCTGCAGGTGCTGGAAGACAGAGAGGGCAAGCTATGATTCGGCGTATTCTCTTCGCCGGCTGTGCACTGGGGGCCCTCTCCGGGTGCTATCTGACGCCCTACGATACGGGCACCAGGATCTCGGAGGGGCAGTGGCGGCCCGTTTCCGGCCTGGAATCCCTCTATCTGCTGCCGCAGTACGGCAACGCGCGGGTGATCGACATCGCCCAGCGCAACGTCGACAACGGCGTGGAGCAACGGATCGTACTCGCCAACGACACGGCACTGCCCGGCCAGAACTACATCAACGTCAAGGTTTTCCGACGCCGGCGTGCGCTGTCGGACCTCTTCGCCAGCGACGACTTCTCCATCGAGCCGGCGCGCTACACCGCCCGGTCCGTCGATCGCCGGCTGGTCCAGGAATTTCCCAGCCTGCCGGCCGAGATGGCGCAGACCGAGCGGCTCAACCGCTACGGCGGCTACCGCTTCGCCGTGGCCCAGGGGCGGGGTGCCTACGCCAACCTGACCTGCGTCTTCGCGTGGCAGGTGCTGGGAGGCGACAATCCCTCGCTGCCGAGCGAAGTGCGATCGGTCGAGATCGAGTACCGCAACTGCGCGGTCGGCCGCACGCCGGAGGACCTGCTGGCCGATTTCGACATCGGGGCCATCCGGATGGAGACGGGTATTCTGCCGGTGGTCGCGGCAGGCCAGCCCCCCGCCGGCGGGGCGTGGACCACGGTGCCCGGCGTGACGACGACGACGCGGCCGGAACTGCTTGGCTATGGCGCCTCTTCGCCCGCTGCCTTTCCGTCCACCGTGCCCCAGACCTTCGGCGGGCAGCAGCCGGTCGGCGCGGCCGGCTATGCGCCGGGCGGCGGCTATCAGGCCGCCCCGCCGCCGGCCATGCAGGGCTACGCGCCCGGGATGCAGTCCTACGGGGCCCCGTCCAATGCGGCACCGGGTTATGGCGCCCCCCAGGGGCCGAGCACATCGGGCTTCCCCATGCCGGGTGGTGGCGGTCAGGCTCCGTCCTACGCCGCTCCTGCCGCACCGGCGGTCCCGTCCTACGGAAGCCCTTCCTACGGCATGCCGTCCTACGGTGCCCCTCCTGCCGCACCGCCACCGGCCTACGCTGCGCCCGGCATCCCGCAGACGCCGGGCTACGGGCTTCCCATGCAGCCCCAGAACGCCGTACCAGTCTATCCGCCGGGCCAGTCCTACACGGTGCCGCCATCGCAGCCCTATGCGGCTCCGGTGCCGCCGCCGATGCAGCAGGCGCCGCAGACCTACAGCGACGGCGACTACTTCTCGTCGCCGATCGTGCCGGCACCTGCCGATCAGGGGTATCGGTCGCCGCCGGTCTACGCCAGCCCATCGCCGCAGCCCCAGTACACGCCCTATCCGCCGCAGCAGTATGCGCCGTACGTTCCCTATGCCCCATCCGGGCGGGGCGACACTCTGGACCAGGACTGGGCCCCCAGCGGCAACGTCAACGCCCCCTCGCGGATGGGAGCGACCGGTGCCTCGCTGCCGGTCGAGCCCGACGACGAGGTCCGGGTCGTCCGGGTGGCGGCCTTCACCCAGATTGCCGAAGCGTCGACCGGGGCCGTCGGCGGGGCGTCGTCGTCGACCTACAACCCGGCCCCGCCGGCTGCGTCCTATCAGCCACCGTCCATCGGCGGCTACCAGGCGGCGCCTCTCTACGGCGCCACGCAGGTGCCGGTCCCGCCGGCGGCGGTGATGCCGGGCTACGGCGCCGCCACGCCATACCAGTTGCCGCAGCAGTCGCCCTATGCCGGAATGGGCGGCACTGCGCCGGTGCCGCCGGCCTCCACCTACCGCTTCCCGCTGCCCTCCGACGGCTATGCGACTCTGACGCCTTTCGGAGCGGGGGGGGTGACCGGAGCCCTGCAGATCTCGCCGCAGACTGTCCCCCAACCCGAGGCGGTGGTCGCGGTCCTCGCCCCGCGGCCGCTCAACCTCGGCGTCCTGCCGGCCGGGTTCCCGCAGGTCGCCCGCGGCAGTGAAAGCGTCTTCCGTCCGCAGCTCGGCGCCACGCCGCCAGGGCGTGCGACCGTCGCGAGCTACGAGCCGGGTGCTGTCGGCAGCCCCTATCCCGCAGGCGCAGGCTATTCGGCCTATGGCGGCGGGAGCAGCGGCTATTCGGCCGCCTGCTCTTCCCCGCCCAGCGCCGCCGCCTACGGTGGGGCAGGCTATTTCCAGCGGACGCTCATGCTGCAGTCCCCCCGCATGGTCGGACCGGACGTGACGGCGCTGCAGTGCTTCCTGCAGCGAACGGTCTTCAGCGCCATTCGTGTCGACGGGATCTTCGGCACGGAGACCGATCAGACCTTGCGGCGCTGGCAAGGCAGCGTCGGCCAGCCCCCCAGCGGCCGGATCGAGGGATCCGCCCTCGCCAGCCTCGGCTGGTCGTCCTACTGAGCGGGCTTAGGCCCCCGAAGACGGACGGCGCCGGTCAGGCGTCCAGCCACGCCAAGGCGCCCATCGTACCGGCGGCCGCCAGGACCGCGGCCGGCAGGTTGCGTCGGGTTGCGAAGAAGAACACCACCAGCCCGAGGGTGGCCGCGAGCATACGGTCGACGAGCCGTGTCTCCACCAGCGGGCCGCTGGGCAACAGGATCATGCGCGCCACCAGTCCGGCGAGAAGCGCGTAGGCGACGCAGGCGATCCAGTCGAAGACGGCCGAGTCCGCACGGATCCGGCCGGACAGGAGCACGCCGACGAAGCGCCAGGCGTAGGTTGCCGCCGCGCCGCCGGCCAGGACCACGAAGGGCCAGATGCCGTCCGCGGCGACGGTCACGGCGTGCCTCCGGCGGCCCGCGGCAGCCGGCCCGCCAGGAATCCGAGGCTGCCGGCGATCAGGCCGGTGAGAAGCAGCCCCCACTGCGGCGTCAGCAGGTGGAGCAGGGGCCCGAGGACCAGGCCGACCGCCAGGGCCACCTGGCGGGAGCGGTGCTGGAGATCCGCCGACATGATCAGCAGAAAGTAGATCGGGTTGAGAAAGACGAGGGCCAGCGCCAGCGGCCGCGGCATCTCGGCCGCCAGGAGGAAACCGCCGGCTGTGGCGCACAGCGTGGTCCCCCACAGCACCAGCCCGAAGCCGAGGAAGTAGGGCAGCCGCTCGGGCTGCGGCAGCCGCGGGCAGACCCGCATGGCCTGGACCCAACCCGTCACGGCCACGAGGTGGGCGGCGAGGAAGTAGGCCCAGCGCGGCACCGCGGGGGCGCGCAGCCAGGGCATGACTGTCACGGTCATGGGCAGCAGGCGCGCATTGGTCAGGCCGACCGCCAGCATGATCATCAGCAGCGGGGTGGCCAGGGCGTAGAGCTCGATCAGTACGACCTGACCGGGCAGCGCCCAGCCTGTGGCTGTCGACAGCAGGCCCTGCCAGACCGTCAGCCCGGTTTCCCGGACCAGCGCGCCGAAGCCGAGGTAGCTGGCACCGATGACCAGGGCGGGCACGTTGCAGGCGTCCCGCGCGCCGCGCGTCAGAACCGGCCAATGCAGGGTGTGGGACGGCATCAGATGGAGGGGTGGTGGTGCATGGCTGCAGGCTAGGCGCCGGGCGCCGAGGCGTCATGACGTCGCCGATGCATGGCGGCTCTGCGCCCCGGCCGCCCGAACGCGAACGAAATCCCGGCCCTTGCGGCATCCGGCCCGGGAGCCACTTTCCGCAGTGTGGCGAGCCTTCCATGTGGAGATGCCGATGCGGCCCTGGATCCTCACCTTCTGTCTCGCGACCGCCATCGCCGGCACCGTCCTGCCCGCAGCGTCGGCGGAGAAGCCCGGCGAGCGCATCCGTCTGACGCCGGGGCAGATGCCGGCGCCCTACGCCCAGGAGAGCGCGTCGAACCGCGCCAGGATCGTCGAGCGGCCGCCCGACCAGGGCCTCTCGGTGCCCGAAGGCTTCCGTGCGAACCTCTTCGCCGAGGGGCTGGACAACCCGCGCTGGCTCGCGGTCGCCGCGAACGGAGACGTCTTCCTGGCGCAGTCGCGAACCGGCGAGGTGACGCTGCTGCGGGACCGCGACGGGGATGGGCAGGCGGATCTCGTTCGGCCCTTTCTGAGGGGCCTCGACCGGCCGCACGGCATGGCCTTCCAACCCGGCTTCTTCTACGTGGCGGACACGCGGGCCGTCTGGCGGGTGCCCTATGCGCCCGGCGACCTGACGGCTCGTGGGCGGCCGGAGCAGGTGACCGCGGACGGTGCGCTCGGTGACGCCGGCGGTCACTGGACCCGGGAACTCGCTTTCGCCCCCGACGGCTCGCGCTTCTTCGTGGCCATCGGCAGCCGCTCCAACATCGGCGTGGAGCCGGCGCCCCGGGCGACGATCAAGGCCTTCCCCAAGGAGGGCGGGCAGGGGCGGGTCTACGCCTCCGGCCTGCGCAACGCGGTTGGGATCGCCTTCCAACCCGGCAGTGGCCAGCTCTATGCCGTGGTCAACGAGCGCGACGGGCTGGGCGACGAACTGGTGCCCGACTACCTGACGCGGGTGGAGGAGGGCGCCTTCTACGGCTGGCCCTACGCCTACATCGGCACGCATCCCCAGCCGGGCTACGCCGAGCAGCGGCCCGACCTTGTGGCGGCCAGCCGTGTGCCGGACCTGCTGTTCCGCAGCCATTCGGCGCCGATCGGCTTCGTCTTCTACGACGGGCCCTCCTTTCCGGCCAGCTATCGTGGCGACGCCTTCGTTGCGCTGCAGGGGTCGTGGAACGCTGCCGCGCCGCGGGGCTACATGGTGGTGCGCGTCCCCTTCGAGAACCGCCGTCCGGAGGGTGACTACGAGGTCTTCGCCACAGGGTTCCGCCTGGACGACGTCCCCGACGGGACCCGGACCCGCGCCACCGTATGGGGGCGTCCGGCCGGCCTGGCGGTCGCCGCGGACGGGGCGCTGCTGATCGCCGAGAGCGACTCCGGGACTGTCTGGCGGATCGCGCCGGCTGGCCGCTGAGGCCGATCAGCCATAGTGTTTCGTTGTCCCTCCGGAAAGACATAGGCTCTGGTTCAGAGCGGCAGAGGCGATACCCTGCCGGCCACAACCTTCGGGAGGAACAAGATGCTGAGGCGCACCTTTTTCAGTGCCGCCCTGCTGGCCGGACTGGCCGTTGCCATCGGGCCGGGCAAGCAGGCGTCGGCGGATGACGCGGCCGACTTCTACAAGGGCCAGACGCTCCACTTCATCGTCGGCTACAGCCCGGGCGGCGGGTTCGACCGCTACGCCCGCATGCTGGCGCCGCATCTCGAGAAGGCCACCGGCGCGACGGTGGTCGTCGAGAACCAGCCGGGCGGTGGCGGGCTGACCGCGCTCAACAGGCTGGTCAACGCCGACGCGGACGGTCTCTCCTTCATGCTGATCAATGGCGTGCCGGCGACCCTCAGCCAGATCGTCGAGGCGCCCGCGGCCCAGTACGACCTGACCAAGCTCGCCTGGATCGGCCGGGTGGTCGCCGAGCCGTGGGTGGTGCTGGTCAGCAGCAAGTCGCCCTACAAGAGCCTGGACGACCTGATGGCGGCCGCGAAGGAGGGGAAGACCATCACCTTCGCCGGAATCGGCCGGACCGACGGGCCGACCGACGCGGCGTCCATCTTCTGCGAGGCCATGCAGATCTCCTGCAAGATGGTGGTGGGCTACAAGGGCAGCAGTGAGGCCGCCCTCGCCGCGATCCGCGGCGAGGTCGTCGGCCTCGCCGTCTCCGACCGCGGTGCGGCCGACTACTCGCAGGAGAACGGCATGATCCCGATCGCGGTGCTCGATCACCGGCGGTCGAAGCTGGTGCCGGACGTCCCCACCATCTTCGAGTTGCGCGACCTGACGGACGAGCAGAAGTTCTGGATAGACTATCGGGCCGACATCGCCAGCATCGGCCGTGCCGTCGTGGCCGCACCGGGCACCCCGGACGACCGCCTGGCCTTCCTGCGGGACGCCTTCCAGAAGGTGCTGACCGACCCCGAGGTCATCGCCGAGGGTGCTTCCTCCAACCACCCGATCGACTACCTCTCGGGCCAGGAGGAGGAGAAGCTGGTCGACAACGTGCTGGGCAGCGTCTCGACGGAGCGCCTGAGCGCGGTCCGCAACGTCCTGCTGAACAAGTACTTCTGATCGTCGGACCGGGCGGGCGGCCGGAGTCGCCCGCCCGTCGCGGCCGGGAAAAACCATGCTCGACGCGCTTCTGCAGGGCCTCGGCCAGGCATTCCGGCCGGACGTCCTGCTCGCAATGGCGGCGGCGCTGCCCGCCGGCCTGCTCTTCGGCGTGTTGCCCGGCCTCAGCGGCCTGACGGCACTCGCCATCCTGATCCCCTTCGTCTACGGGATGGACGGCTTCGGGGGCCTCGCCTTCCTGCTGACCGCCCACGCCGTGGTCTACACCGGCGGGGCCATCACGGCGATCCTGCTCGGCATCCCCGGCTCGCCGCCGAACGCCGCCACCATCATCGACGGCGTGCCGCTGCGCGACCGCGGACGGGCCGGCGAGGCGCTCGGGGCCGCGCTGGCGGCCTCGGCCGTGGGCGGCATCCTCGGCGCCGTCGCGCTCGCCGTCCTGCTGCCTGTGCTGCAGCCGGTCATCCTGCTGTTCGGCTCGCCGGAAACCTTCCTGCTGTCCCTCATGGGGCTGACCTTCATCGCCGCCGTCGGCACCGGCTCGCCGATCAAGGGGCTGTTCGCCGGGGTGTTCGGCCTCGCCATCTCCTTCGTCGGCTACGAGCCGGTCTCGGGCATCCCGCGCTACTGGTTCGGCAGCACCTATCTGCTCGACGGCTTCCGGCTGGTGCCGCTGGCGCTGGGCCTCTTTGCCATTCCCGAGATCCTCGCCCTCATGGCCGGCCGAGGCGCCGGCACCCATAAGGGCGGGCTGCCGGGCCGGCAGGTCTGGGACGGAATCGGTGCCGTGTTCCGACGTCCGTGGCTTACCCTGCGCTCGTCGCTGATCGGCACCGGCATCGGCATCATCCCCGGCGTGGGCGGCGAGACGGCGCCCTTCGTGGCCTATGCCGCTGGCCGCCAGTCTGACCGGAACCCCGAGCGCTGGGGCACCGGCATCGTCGAGGGCGTCATCGCGCCCGAGGCCAGCAACAACGCCAAGGAAGGCGGGTCGCTGGTGCCGACCCTGGCCTTCGGCATCCCCGGCAGCTCCGGCATGGCGCTGCTGCTCGGCGGCTTCCTGGTGCTGGGCCTGCAGCCGGGGCCGGAGTTCCTCAAGAACCACCTGGACATCGGCTTCGGCCTGGTCTTCGTGCTGGCGGTCGCCAACCTGCTGGGCGCGCTGCTGATGCTCGCGCTGGCGCCCCTGCTGGCGCGGGTGGTGACCCTGCCGGCTTCGCTGCTGGCGCCGGGGCTGCTCTGCCTCGTGGTGCTGGGCAGCTTCAGCGTCGCCAACGACATGAACGACGTGCTGGCCACCTTCGGCTTCGGCCTCGTCGGCCTCTTCTGCCATCGCTACGGCTACAACCGGGCGGCCCTGCTGCTGGGGTTCGTGCTGGGGCCGCTGGTGGAGCGCTACCTGGAGATCTCGCTCAACCTCTACGGCCTGTCGTTCCTCGGCCGGCCGCTGGTGCTCGTGCTGATCGCCGTCACCCTGCTGGCCTTCCTGGGGCCGGCCCTGCGCCGCCGGCTGAGGGCCCGGTCATGAGCCGCCTCGAGGCCATCCTCCTGGTCGTCTGCGTCCTGGCGATCGACGCTGCCGTGGTCTACGGCATGACGGCCGGACGTTATCCCTTCTCGGCGAGCCTCTTCCCGCTGCTCTCGGCGGTGAGTCTCACGGTGCTGGGCCTCGCCGTGCTGCTGGCCGGCCGGCGGGAGCCGCGCGTGGAGGAGCCGGAGGGTGAGGCGGTCTGGCCGCTCGCTTCCCTCCTCTGGCTGGTGGCGGTGGTCCCGACGGTCATGCTGCTCGGCTTCCGCATCGGCCTGCCGGCCTACGCCCTGGTCTACGCGCGGGCGCACCGCCAGGGGTGGCTCGGCTCGCTGCTGCTGACGGTCCTGGTGGCCGCCGTGGTGGAAGCCCTCTTCGTCGGGCTGCTGCGCCTGCCGCTGCCCCGCGGCTACCTCGGCCCGCTGGTGGGGTGGTAAGGCCTCCCCGCTACGGTTGGGCGGCAAGGGCTGCTTGCAGCCAGGACGAGACGTGAATCATGATCTTCCCTCGAGCTTCAAAGGATGGTTCCAGACATGATCTCGCGCGACGAGGCCGTTCGAGCCGCTGCCGGGGTCACTTTCGATCGCCCCATCGTGATGAACGTCTATCGGTCCATCCTGGTCGAGGCGATCGTTGCGGCTGCCCTGACCGGCTGGGAATGGTGTTCGGCAGACTACGCGTCGCACGACTTCCGTCATCGGGATGGCACGCGATTAGAGGTCAAACAGGCCGCCGCCCGGCAGACCTGGTTCACGGGCAAGCCCAGCCGCACGGTCTGGGACATCGCGCCCCGGACCGGCTTCTGGGTGGATGGCATCAAGTGGGTGCCTCACATCGGCCGGAACGCCGAGATCTTTGTGTTCGCCTTTCACCCCGGCCTAGACGAGACGACGGATCACCGCGACGCCGCGCAATGGCTGTTCCACATCGTTGCGGCGAACAACCTCCCGGAAGCCAAGAGCCTGTCCCGCCCGGCCCTCGCGCGTCTGGCGGAACCTGTCGCGTGGGAGGCGCTCGCGTCGGAGGTCGAGGCGGCAAGGCTGTTGCTGCGGCAGCATCATCTTGATGCCGCGGCTGAATCCTGATGCGGCGACGCCCCGTCCTCCAGGACTTTCAGCTCACACCACGCCGATGGGCGGCCGGCGGCGGGTGAGGCCGCTCAGGGCGTAGAGCAGGATGGCGCCGCAGAGCACGGCGCCGCCGGCCAGCGCGGTCGGGGTCGGCGTCTCGGCGAAGAAGATCCAGACCCACAGGGCCCCCAGCACCACCTCGGACAGGGAGAGCAGCACGCACTCCGCCGCCGGCAGATGGCGTGCTCCGAAGGTGTAGACGACGAGGCCGGCGCCGAGCTGCACCGACCCCAGCACGAAGCAGAGGAGCAGGTCGCGCCCGCCGACCATCAGGCCGCCTTCGAGAATGACGGCGGCGACGGTGCCGATGACACAGCCGAGGAGTCCGCCGTAGACCACCGACGGCAGCATGTCGATGCCGGGCTTCTTGCGCAGCGTGACGGTGAAGCCGGCGAAGCCGAAGGCGGCGCCCAGGCCCAGCAGGTCGCCGACGGGATTGCCGCCGGACAGGCCGTTGTAGGCCATGATGCCGACGCCCAGCAGGGCGAGCAGCATCGCCGCCCAGGTGACGCTGCGCACCCGCTCGCCCAGCACCACCCGACCGAGGCCGGCGGCGAGCAGGGGGGCCGCGGTCAGCAGGAAGAGGACGTTGGCGACCGTCGTCATGGTCAGCGCGAGGATGTAGCAGCTGAAGGCGCAGCAGAGAAACAGGCCCGCCAGCATCGAGAGGCCGGCGTCCCGCCGCAGGGCGGCCCAGGGCCGTCCGCCGTCCCGCAGGGCGAGGATGACCAGCAGGAAGACGACCAGCGACAGCGAGCGGTAGGTCAGGATCTGCCAGGGGCCGGCGGCGTCGATCATCCGCACCAGCAGGCCCGCGATCGACCAGAAGGCGCCGGCGAGCAGCACCAGGGCGCGGCCGCGCAGCAGGTGGCCGTGGGGGAGGGTGGGGGCGTGGGCGAGCGTCGACATGTCCGCTCATTAGCCTGCGGCCGATCGCCCCGGTACTGCGCTTTTCGCAGGGCCGTGCCGTCAGGCGGGCGGGGCAGCCCCGGCACAGGCCGCCGCCGCCATCGCCAGCACCTCGGCGGGGTTGCGGCCCTGCGCACGCAGGGCGGCGATCGCCAGAGAATCGTGCCGCTTCGCCAGCCGCCGACCGGTCTCGTCGACCACCAGGCCGTGGTGGTGCCAGCGGGGCACCGGCAGGTCGAGCAGGGCCTGCAGCAGGCGGTGCAGGTGGCTGGCCTCGAAGAGGTCCTCGCCCCGGGTGACGAGGCTCACCCCCTGCAGCGCGTCGTCCACCACCACCGCGAGATGGTAGCTGGCCGGCAGATCCTTGCGCGCCAGCACCACGTCGCCGAAGCGCTCCGGCCGCGCGGCCTGCGAGCCGCGGCCCAGGTCCGTCCAGGCGAGCGGACCGGTCCGCGCGCCTGCCCGCGCCATGTCCAGGCGCAGGGCATAGGCCAGCCCGTCGGCGATCCGCGACCGTCTCTCCGCCGCCGTCAGCTGGCCGCAGGTCCCGGGATAGAGCGGGCCGTCCGGGCCCTGCGGGGCGCCGCCGATCCGCTCGATTTCCGCCAGGATCTCCCGGCGGGTGCAGAAGCAGGGATAGAGCAGGCCGGCCGCCTGCAGCCGGTCGAGCGCCGCCGCGTAGTCGTCGAAGTGCTCCGACTGGCGGCGCACCGGCCGTTCCCACTCCAGGCCGAGCCAGGCGAGGTCCGCCTCGATCGCCCGCTCGTACTCGGGCCGGCAGCGGGCGCGGTCGATGTCCTCCAGGCGCAGCAGGAAGCGGCCCCCGGCCGCCGCCCGCCAGGCGAAGGCGGCGGCCAGCGCGTGCCCGAGGTGCAGCCGGCCGGTGGGCGAGGGGGCGAAGCGGGTCGTCTCCATGAGCCTCGCGATAGCGCCGCCGAGCGGCTAAGGTCCACCCCCATGATCGAGCACATCGACGAGCAGAGCCTGCCCCGCGCGGTGGAAGAGCTGGCCCGCCGCGACGCGGACGTGGCCCGGGCCGTGGCCGAGGCGGGCGAGCCGCCGCTGCGCCGCCAGCCCCGCGGCTTCCCGGCCCTGCTGCGCATCATCGTCGCCCAGCAGGTCTCGGTCGCCTCCGCCCAGGCGATCTGGGACCGCCTCGCCGCGGCCGGCCTGGCCGAGGCCCCGGAGCCGGTGCTCGCCCACGACGAGGACTCCCTGCGGGCGCTGGGCCTGTCGCGGCCGAAGGCGCGCTACGTTCTGGCGCTGGCCCGCAGCCTGATCGACCGGACCTTCCGGCCGGAGAGCCTGGACGCCCTGGACGACGAGGCGGCCATCACCGCGGTTACGGCACTCAAGGGCCTCGGCCGCTGGTCGGCCGAGTGCTACCTGCTCTTCTCCCATGGCCGGCCCGACGTCTTTCCGGCCGACGACGTCGGCCTGATGATCGGCGCGCAGAAGCTCAAGGGGCTCACGGCACGGCCCGATGCGGCGGCGCTGCGGGCCCTCGTCGAGCCCTGGCGGCCCTACCGCGCCGTCGGGGCGCGGCTGCTTTGGCACTACCGTCGCAGTGCCGTGCTGCCGGCGCCGACGCCCCTTGCCGGCGCGGCGCCGCTGCCCGTCTGATACGACTTCTTTCCGATACGCCTTCTTTCAGGAACCGAGGAGACAAAGGCCCATGGCCGACCCCATGACGCTCGACGGACCGCGACAGGAACCGGAAGGCCAGCCCGCCAGGCGGCTGGTGGTGTTCCTGCACGGGCTGGGGGCGAACGGCGCCGACCTGATCGCGCTGGCGCCCTACATGGCGCCGCATCTGCCGGAGACGGCCTTCGTGGCGCCCGACGCGCCGCTGCCCTGCGACATGGCGCCCATGGGCCTGCAGTGGTTCTCGATGCAGCGGCGCGACCGGGAGAGCCTGCACTTCGGCGCGGAAGACGCACGCGGTGCCCTCGACGCCTTCCTCGACGAGGAGATGACTCGCTACGGCCTGAGCGAGGCCGACGTAGCGCTGATCGGCTTCAGTCAGGGCACCATGATGGCGCTGCAGACGGCGCTGCGGCGGGAGCGGCCGGTCGCCGCCGTTGTCGGCTATTCGGGGATGCTGATCGATCCCGACCGCCTGGAGGCCGAGATCGAGTCCCGCCCCCCGGTGCTGCTGATCCACGGCGACGCCGACGAGGTGGTGCCCTTCGAGGCCATGGAGGCCGCCCGGGTCGCGCTGGCCTCGGTGGATGTCGACGTGCAGACTTTCAGCCGGCCCGACCTCGGCCACTCCATCGACGCCGAAGGGCTGAAGGCCGCCATCCTCTTCCTGCGGGAGAAGTTCGGCCTGGACGCCCAGGCCTGACCCGCAGGGGCAGGGGAAGGGGCGCGCCTACCACATGTGGTGCGTCCGCCCTCGGCCCTCGAGCCGGGGCGGGCGCACTCCTGGTCACTGTTACGCGGCGGTGAACTTTCGCCGCGCTGCGCTTCAATATCTTGTGGCAGGTTTCTTGCTGGTTTATCTAGCTGGACGTCCAGATCGCGATCCATGAACGGGAGGAGCATTTGGCGGCGGCCGAGAGTTATCCGGCTCTGGTGCTCAACGCGGACTTCCGTCCGCTGAGCTACTTCCCGCTGTCGCTCTGGGCCTGGCAGGATGCCATCAAGGCCGTCTTCCTCGATCGCGTGAACGTCATCTCCGAGTACGAGCGCAGCGTCTCCTCGCCGAGCTTCCAGATGAAGCTGCCGAGCGTCATCTCGCTGAAGGAGTACGTGCCGCTCGACCGCCGGCCGGCCTTCACCCGCTTCAACGTCTTCCTGCGCGACCGCTTCCAGTGCCAGTACTGCGGCGAGTCCCTGCCGTCGGAGGACCTGACCTTCGACCACGTCATCCCGCGCTCCCGCGGCGGCCGAACGACCTGGGGCAACGTCGTCACCGCCTGCCAGAGCTGCAATCTGCTGAAGGGCAACCGCATGCCGCACGACTGCGGCATGTTCCCGCTGATGCGCCCGGAACAGCCCAGCGCCTTCCGCCTGCAGGACAACGGGCGGATGTTCCCGCCGAACTTCCTGCACGAGAGCTGGAACGACTTCCTCTACTGGGACACCGAGCTGGAGGCCTGACCTCCCCGCTGGCTCAGAACCGTTCGCTGAGCCAGATGGCGGCGCGCGAGCCGCGCTTGACCAGGGCCGAAAGCAGTTCGTAGGCGGGGGCGTCCTCGGCATGGTGGGCGAGGCCGGTGTCCCGGTGCTCCCGCTCCTCGGCGCCGAACTCCTCCACGGTCTCGCGCAGGCCGGAGGTGTCGCCGTCGGCCTGGAGCTGGTCGGCCTGACCGGCGTAGTGCTCCTCGATCACCTCTTCGACCGCCACCGTGCAGGCCATGGCCGCGCGCTCGCCCAGCAGGGCGCTGGCGGCGCCCAGGGCGAAGCCGGCGACATGCCAGAGCGGGAAGAGCGCGGTCGGACGCACGCGCTCGGCCGGCAGCAGCGTCTCGAAGCGATGCAGGTGCTTGGCCTCCTGCTCCCACATCTTGCGGATGACCGGCCCGCTGCGGCTCTTGCCGAGCACGGCGAGCTGTCCTTCGTAGATGCGCCGGGCCCCGTACTCGCCCGCGTGGTCGACGCGCAGGATGCGCGCGCGCCGCTCGGCGGGAGTGGGGTCTCCCGGCGCGCTGCGGCGCAGGGGACGGTGGGATGCATCCGGCGTACCCTGCCGGCCGGGGGTCGCTTCGCTCATGGCCTCCCTCGCTTGACGCGGCACACCAGGGCGCCGAGGACGAAGAGGCCGACGGCGGCGGACAGCAGGAAGTTCCAGGCCGCCATCGACAGGCCGAAGAGCGTCCACTGCACCTCGTCGCAGCGCACCACCGGCGTCGCCTCGATCTGCGCACGCAGTTTCGAGATGTCCGAGAAGTCGAGACTTCCCGTCGTGCAGCTGGCGGGTCCCGCCCACCAGCCCTGCTCGACGCCGACATGGTAGCCGGCCAGCGCCGCCCCGCCCAGCAGGGTCAGGGCTGCCACCGCCGTGCCGATCCGGAAGACGCGCGCCGGCAGGACCAGCGCCGCGGCGGCGAGGATCAGGCTGACGACGTGGGCGTAGCGCTGCTCGTGGCACAGGTGGCAGGGGGCATAGCCGCCGAGATACTGGAAGCCGAGTGCGGCGAGCAGGGCGCCGGCACTGGTGAGCAGCAGGAGGAGGGGCAGGGGGCGGGGCCGCAGATCCATGACCGGGGGATATAGCGCGCTCCGCCGGAAGGCGGAACGTCCTCAGACAAGATAGCGCAGGGCGACGAAGCCGCCGAACAGCAGCAGGAAGAAGGCGATCGTCAGTTGCGGCAGCCAGCGCTCGATGAAGCCGCGGATCGGCGGCCCGAAGTGGTAGAGCAGCCCGGCGACCAGGAAGAAGCGCGCACCGCGCGAGACCGCGGACGCGACGATGAAGAGCAGCGGGTCGAGGCCGGTGGCGCCGCTGGCGATGGTCACGACCTTGAAGGGGATCGGCGTGAACCCCGCGGCGAAGACGATCCAGAAGCCCCACTCGTTGTAGCGGCGGGCGAAGTCGGCATAGGCGTCGAGGTAGCCGTAGAAGGACAGCACCGGCTGGGCGACGGCGTCGAACAGGAAGGCGCCGATCAGATAGCCCAGGATGCCGCCGAGGACGGAGCCGAGGGTCGCGATCGCCGCGACGACCCAGGCCCGGTTCCGCGCCGCGAGGATCATCGGGATCATCAGCACGTCCGGCGGGATCGGGAAGAAGGACGATTCCGCGAAGGCGATGGCGAAGAGCACCAGCTGCGCATCCCGCCGGGCGGCCGCGCGCAGGGTCCAGTCGTAGAGGGCGTGCAGCCAGCGGGTCATGGGGTCGGCTTCGAAGGAGGCGGGGCGGGGCCGGATCGCCGGCGAGGTCTGCGTAGCACCGCCGCCTTGCGCGGGCAATGCGACCTGGGCGGCCTGTCCCGGGGGGCCATGAGTCGGAGTTAATTTTATATGAACCGGATGATCTGCTATGCGAGGAGGCCGAGCCAGGGAGTGCGCACGTGCCGAAGGAACAGGCGACGGTCCTCTTTGCCAACGAGATGTTCTACTCCGCCTTCCGGGCGGGGGACTTCGCGACCATGAAGACGCTGTGGTCGGACCGTCACGCGGTCGGCTGCATCCACCCGGGCTGGCAGGCGCTGTCCGGCCGCGACGTGGTGCTGTCGAGCTGGGCGCGGATCCTGGAAGGCGGTGGCAACCCGGTGCTCTGCCACCACCCGCAGGTCCTGCTCTACGACGACGTCGCCCTGGTCCTCTGCTACGAACAGCTCGGCGAGTCCGTGCTGGCGGCGAGCAACCTCTTCGTCCAGGAGGAGGAGGGCTGGCGGCTGGTGCACCACCAGGCCGGGCCCTGTGCGGTGAGCCTGGAGGAGATCGTCGAGCCGCGGCCGGCCGTGCTGCAGTAGTCCCGCCAGAGACGGCGGCAGAGGGAACCATCGCCCCGCCCCGGGCGCTAGCGGCAGGTGCCCCCGCGGCGCGGGGAGGTCCCTGTCATGTCCCTGTTCGAACTCATCGCCATCCTGCTGGTCCTGACGGCCGCCTTCGGCTGGGCCAACGACCGCCTGCTCGGCCTCCCGGATACGGTGGGCGTGCTGGCGGTGGGCCTTCTGGCATCCATCCTGCTGCTGCTGGTCGAGCTCGCCTTCCCCGGGGAACGGCTCTACGAGGGCATCACCACGGTTCTCCGCCAGATCGACTTCCGGCGGGCGGTGCTGGAGGGGATGCTGGCCTTCCTGCTCTTCGCCGGCGGGCTGCACGTCGACCTGCTGTCCCTGCGCGAGCGCGCCTGGGTGGTCGGCACCATGGCGACCGTCGGCGTGCTCATCTCCATGACCGTGGTGGCCCTGGGCATCTGGCTGACTGCCGGCTGGCTCGGGATCGACCTGCCGCTCGCCTGGGCCTTCGTCTTCGGGGCGCTGATCAGCCCGACCGACCCGGTGGCGGTGCTGAGCACCCTGAAGGCGGTGAAGGTGCCGAAGTCCCTGGAGATGGACATGAGCGGGGAGTCCCTCTTCAACGACGGTGTGGGGGTGGTGCTCTTCTCCATGGCCCTGACCGTGGCGACCGGCTCGGGGCAGTCCACGGGGGCCGGCGACGTCGCGCTGCTGTTCGCCGAGGAGGCGCTGGGCGGCGCCGTGCTCGGTCTCGCGGCCGGCTGGATCGGTTACGCCGCCATGAAGGCGGTCGACAACTACTCCCTCGAGGTCCTGATCTCCCTGGCCCTGGTCAGCGCCACCTACGCCCTGGCCGACCGGGTGGGGACCAGCGGCCCCATCGCGGTGGTCGTCGCCGGCGTGCTGATCGGCAACCGCGGCCCCGGCCGTGCGCTGAGCGACACCACCCAGCGCTACCTCTTCGGCTTCTGGACCCTGGTCGACGAGATCCTCAACGCCGTCCTCTTCCTGCTGATCGGCCTGGAAGTGCTGGTGCTCCGCTTCGAGGCGGCCTTCGGCTGGCTGTCGATCGTCGCCGTGCCGCTGGTGCTGCTGGCCCGCTTCGTGGCCGTGGGCCTGCCGGCGGCGGCGCTGTCGCTGCGGGTGCCCTTCGTGCCGGGCACGGTGCCGGTGCTGACCTGGGGCGGCCTGCGCGGGGGCATCTCGGTGGCCCTCGCCCTCTCGATCCCGGAGGTGGCCGCCAAGTCGACCCTGCTGGCCGCCACCTACACCGTCGTGGTCTTCACCATCCTGGTACAGGGCCTGACCCTGCGCCGCCTCGTCCAGCGGGTAGTCCGCTGCGGCTGACGGCTGGACCGCCCCGGCGGCCTGTGGCATTCAGGGATCCGCCGCACGGCGCGCGCGGGCGTGGCGGAATCGGTAGACGCGCTGGACTCAAAATCCAGTTCTGGCGACAGAGTGTCGGTTCGAGTCCGACCGCCCGCACCATCAATCCTCCCGGCCTTACAGCCCCGCGATCATCGACCACCAGCCCCAGGCGGTGAGCATCGACAGCGGCACGCCGATGCCGATCAGCAGGGCCACCAGGTCGGGCTCCAGGTCGTGGTCGATGGCGATGATGCTGGCGCCCAGCATGGGCGGCATGGCCGCCTCCAGCAGCGCGACCTTGGCGACCGGATCGTCCGCCTGGCCGAGCGCGAGGTAGAGCAGCAGTAGGGCGAGCGGTGCCACGACGAGCCGGAAGCCCAGCCCGACGCCGAGCGCCGTCAGGCGGCCGGCGATGCGGTCGAAGCGCAGGGCGTAGCCGACCGCCGCCAGGGCCAGCGGCGTCAGGGTCTCGGCCAGCGCCGCGACGAGCTGGGCCAGCCAGTCCGGCCGCTCCAGGTGGTTGGTGGCGAAGGCGAGCAGGATGGCGATGAAGGGCGGGAAGGTGACGATGCGCCGGACCACGGCGCGCCAGTCGAAATGCCCGGCGCTGGCGACGGTGGCGATGGCGAGGCCCAGGGTCGAGACCGCGAGGTAGGAGCCGAAGAGGTCGATGACGATGCCGAGACCGAGCCACTGGCTGCCGGCGAAGGCGACGATCATCGGCAGCCCGACGAAGGAGGTGTTGCCCCAGCCCCCGACCAGCAGCAGGGCGCCGGTGCGCTGCCGCGACCAGCCGAGCGCCCGGCAGAGCGGGACGAGCAGCAGGAGGGCCAGCGCGATGCCGATCCACGGTGTCGCCGCCGCCAGCCACCAGTCCGGCTGCAGGGTGAGGTCGTGGACGCTGCGCAGGGCGGCGGCGGGCAGGGCCACGTTGATCACCCAGCCGCCCAGCACCTTGGTCGCCGTGTCCGGCAGCCGCCCGGTCCTGCGCAGCAGGATGCCGATCGCCAGACACACGAAGATCAAGGCGATCTGCTGCACCGCTGCCCCCCGTCACGGCCCCTGCCGTGCGAGTTTAGCCGGCGCCGCGGCCGCGTCGAGCCGGCGAGGCCCCGACACCTTTTCCGGTAAAAGGTTAGACCAGCCGGTAAGCCGCTTGTATCGTCTCCGCGTCGAAGGAGCGGAGTGGTGAGGGGCATGGCGAAGTGGAACGACGTGGCGCTGAGCCGCGAGGAGCAGCACCGCCAGAAGCGGCGGGCGCTGATCGCCGCCGCGGGGCGCGCCTTCCGCAAGCAGGGCTTCCACCAGACCTCGATGGACGACGTGGCCAGCGCGCTGAACGTCACCAAGACGGCGCTCTACTACTACGTGAAGAACAAGCAGGAGCTGCTCTACGAGTGCCACAACCTGGCCTTCGACATGGGCGAGGAGGCCATCGCCGAGGCGGAGGCCGGGGGCGGCACCGGGCGGGAACGGCTGGAGATCCTGATCCGCGCCTACATCCTGCGGCTGACCGACGAACTCGGCGGCGGCGGCGTGATGAGCGAGGACAACGCGCTGCTGCCGGCACAGCTCGAGAAGATCAAGGAGCGCCGGCGCCGCTGGGACCAGGTCTTCCGCGGCATGGTGCAGGAGGGCATCGACGACGGCTCGCTGCAGGCGCATCACCCGAAGATCGTCGAGTTCTGCCTGATGGGCGCGATCCGCAACCTGCACCGCTGGTACTCGCCCGAGGGCGAGATGAAAGGCGAGGAGATCGCCCGGGAGTTCTGCGCCATCTTCTTCGACGGCCTGGCCACGCCGGCCGAGGCGGCCGTACCGGCCCGCCGCAGCGGGCGGCGGGGAGCGGCCGAGTGAACGATCATCCGGGGCGGGATCAGGCGGTGGGCGAGGGGGCGGTAGGCGAGCGGGCGGGCGATCCCTGGCGTCCGCATCCGCTGCTCGACGTCGACCAGCCGGCCGAAGGCATCCTGCGGCTGGCCATGCGCCAGCCGGCCAAGAAGAACGCCCTCAACGCCGCCATGCGGGAGGCGCTGTTCGAGCGGCTGGAAGCCGCGGCCGTCGACCCGGCGGTGCGGGCGGTCGTCCTGACGGGGGCGGAGGGCACCTACAGCGCCGGCGGCGACCTGCAGGGGCTGCAGGCGGTCGAACCGGCCGACTTCCGCGCCTACCTCCAGCGCGGCCACCGGCTGGTCCAGCTTCTCTACAGGTTCGAGAAGCCGACCGTCGCCGCGATCGAGGGCGTCGGCGTGGGGGGCGGCCTGGCGCTGGCCCTCTGCTGCGATGCGATCGTCATGGGACGCTCGGCGCGGGTCGGCTTCACCTTCCTGCGGATCGGCTTCGTGCCGGACTGGGGCACGCTGCACACCCTGGGGCGGCGGGTCGGCCCGGCCCGGGCGCGGCAGCTGTTCCTGGACCCGCAGCTGATGGACGCGGAGCGGGCGCTGGCGATTGGGCTGGCCGACGAGGCGGCGGACGACGGGAGGGTGCAGGACACGGCTCTGGCCACGGCGGTGCGGCTGGCCGGGCAGGCGCCGCGGGCCTACGCGCTCACCAAGCGGCTGCTGCAGACCCTGCCGGCCGACCTCGACGGCGCCCTGGAGGCGGAGCTGATCGCCCAGCAGAGCTGCTTCGCCGGGCCGGAGTTCCGCGAGGGTGTGGCGGCCTTCCTCGCCCGCCGCCCGCCCGACTTCCGCCGGCTGTCAGGGCAGGAGGCCGGCTAGACCGTCAGGCGCCGGTCCCGGCCCTGCCAGTAGCTTTCCCGGATGGCGCGCTTGAGCACCTTGCCGTTGGGACTCTTGGGCAGCTCGGGCCAGAGGTCCACCGACTTTGGCGCCTTGACGCTACCCAGGCGGGCCTTGCAGAGGGCGATCACCGCCTCGGGGTCGAGGGTCGCGCCGGCCTCCGGGGCGATGACGGCCTTGATCGCCTCGCCCCACTTCTCGTCGGGCACGCCGACCACCGCGCAGTCGTGCACGCCCGGCATCTCGCCGATCACCTGCTCGACCTCGGAGGGATAGACGTTGAAGCCGCCGGTGATGATCATGTCGCGCTTGCGGTCGACCAGATGGATGTAGCCCTCGACGTCGCGGAAGCCGCAGTCGCTGGTCAGCAGCCAGCCGTCGCGCCGGCCGGCGGCGGTCTCCTCGGAGCGCTTGTAGTAGCCTTTGCAGACCAGGTCGCTCTTCACCACGATCTCGCCCACCTCGCCGGGCGGCAGCAGGCGGCCGTCGTCGTCCATGATCTCCAGGCGCACCAGCGGGCCCGGGCGGCCGGCGCTGCGCAGCCGCCCCTCCTTCTGCGGGTCGCCGATCACCAGATGGTCGCGGGGCGTCAGGAAGGTCAGCGCCATGGTCGCCTCGGCCTGGCTGTAGATCTGCGCCATGCAGGGGCCGAAGACCTCGATCGCCCGCTTCAGCTTCTCCGTCGACATGGGAGCGGCGCCGTAGAAGAAGTATTCCAGGCTGCGGTAGTCGAAATCGCCGACCCGGGGATGGGCGAGCAGCGCGTAGATCACCGTCGGCGGGGCGAAGAGGGTGGTCGCGCGCCACCTCTCGACGTTCTGCAGGATCTCCAGGGCGTCCGCCTTGCGCATCAGGACGATCCGGCCGCCCGCCGCGAGGATCCACAGGCAGAGGTTGCCGGCCGCGTGGGTGATGGGGGCGGGGCAGAGGAAGACCGGCACCTGCTCGTGCGGGAAGGTGATCAGCAGGCTGGCGATCATCACCTGGCCGTTGAGGTTGGTGTGCATCACCCCCTTCGGCGTGCCGGTGGTGCCGCCGCTCAGCGCCAGCTTGAAGACGTGGTCGCGGCCCGTGCCGGGATCGGGCGCCGGCACCGGCTGGCCGGCGGACCAGTCCGCCAGCGCCGGACCCAGGCGGCCCGGCCGGTCGAGGCAGACGAGGCCGCGCAGCCCGGTGACGCTGTCGGCCAGCGCCGCGGCCTCGGCCTCGTAGTCGGAATGGTAGAACAGCCATTCGCAGTCGTTCTGGCGCAGGATCGCGACGTTGTCGGCCACCGCGTTGCGGCCGTTGACCGGCAGCCAGGCGCAGCCCGAGCGCAGGATGCCGACGATGGCCACCAGCGCGACCGGCACGTTCGGCGCCAGAATGCCGACCTTCGCTTCGGCCGCCAGGCCGGCTGCCCGGAGCGCCCCTGCGATGCGGTGGGAGGCCTCGGCCACCTCGGCGTAGGTGAGGTTGCCGTCGGCGTCGCTGACGCAGGGCCTGGCGGGAAAGAGTCCGGCCGAGCGGTCGAAGAAATCGATGACGCGCATGGCTGCCTCCGCTGCCGTCTCAGGCCGTCGCGCGCCGCGCGTCCGCCCGGTCGGCCCACAGGCCGTCGAGGCGGGCCCGGGCGGCGGCCGCATCGTCGATGAGTGAATCGAAGATCGTCTCCACCGGCTCGATGCCGTCGACGAAGGCGACCGACTGGCCGTAGTCGATCATGCCCTGGGAGAAGTCGCCGCTCTCGTAGGCACCGCGCACCTTTTCTCCCGCCACCAAGTCCCGGTAGGCGGCGAAGTCGGTGACGCCCTGCGCCTCCAGCGCGGCGACGGCCTGGGCCGCCTCGTTGTCGAGCACGCGGTGATGGCCCTTGAAGAGCTGCATGACCACCCGGCTGTCGGTGCCGTCGCCGGCCACCACCCGCTCCTTGTAGCGGCGATGCGCCCAGATCTCCTCGGCGGCGATCATGCGCGAGCCCAGCAGGACGCCGTCTGCGCCCATCGCCAAGGCGCCGAGCACCTGCCGGCCGGTGCCGATGCCGCCGCCGATGACCAGCGGCACCTCGATCTGCCGGGAGGCGAGGGCCGCCTGGACCATGGTGCCGATCATCATGTAGCCGGGATGGCCGCCGCACTCGGCACCGACCACCGCCACGGCATCGACGCCCTCGCGCTGGGCAGCCAGGGCATAGCGGACCGCCGGCACCTTGTGCATCACCTTGACGCCGGCCTCGTGGAGCCGGGCGAGGATCGGGGCGGGGCTGCTGCCGGAGGTCTCGACGAAGCGCACCCCTTCCTCGATGGCGATGGCCACGTGGGGCTGCAGGCGCTCGTTGACGCCCGGGCGGCGCGAGACGGAGATGTTGACGCCGAAGGGCTTGCCGCCGGTCAGGTCCCGGCACAGCCGGATCTGGTCGCGGAAGGCTTCGGGGTCCGGAAAGGACAGGGCGGTGATGAAGCCCATGCCCCCGGCGTTGACGACGGCGGCGACATAGCGTCCGTCGGCCAGCCACATCAGGCCGCCGCACAGGATGGGATGGCGGATTCCGAAGAACTCGGTGATGGCCGTCCGGAAGAGGGGGTCGCGCATGGCCTGCGGCTCCGTCGCTCGTCACATGGTGAAGGCGTAGCCGCCGTTGACCGGCAGCGTCTGCCCCGTGACCCAGGAGGCGGCGTCCGAGGCGAGGTAGAGGATCGCCGCGGCGGCGTCGCCGGCCTCTCCGAAGCGGCGGATCAGGTAGTGCCCGAGCACCTTCTTGCGGCGCTCCGGGTCCGCCAGGCGGGCTTCCATCCCCGGCGTCGAGATGGCCCCGAGGGAGACGCAGTTGGCGGTGATGCCGTAGCGGCCCCCCGCCTTGGCGATGGCCCGGGTGAAGGCGCCGGCTCCACCCTTGGCGGCGGAGTAGACGGCCAGGTGGGGCTCGCCGAGGCGGCCGGCGTCGGAGATGACCGTGACCACCCGGCCATAGCCGCGCTCGATCATCAGAGGCAAGGTGGCGTGGCTGCAGTTCAGCACGCCGTGGAGGTTGGTCCGCAGCCAGTGGTCCCAGTCGGCCGGCTCCGTCTCCCAGAAGGCCTTCATGTGGGCCGAGACCTCGGCGACCGGCCCGGCGTTTCCCGCGTTGTTGACGAGGATGTCGATGCCGCCGAAGGCATCGCGCGCCCGGCCGACCATCGCCTTCACCGCGCCGGCGTCGCCGACGTCGCTCTGGACGGCCAGGGCCCGCACGCCCACCGCCTCGACCTCGGCGGCGGTGGCTTCCGCGCGGTCGAGATGGAAGTCGTTGACCACCACGGCACCGGCGTTGTGGCTGGCGAAGAGCAGGGCCACCGCCCGCCCGACGCCCTGGCCGGCACCGGTCACCAGGGCCGTGCGGCCCTTCAGGTCCAGGATCGGATCCACCGTCTCTTGCTCCTCGGCGTGGGTGTCAGTCGAGCCGGGCGACCAGCTTGCCGCGCTGGTGGCCCTGGGCCAGTCGGGTGAGTGCGGCCGGCACCGCCTCCAGCGGCACGGTCTCCTGCACCATCGGGTCGATCCGGCTATCGGCGACCAGGGCCGCCAACTCGTCGCCCATGCGCGCGAGCTCGATCTGCGCCGGCCGGTCGCCGGAGGTGAAGGCGCCGCCGAGCGAGATGTCGTGCAGGGTGATTCCGCGCGGCAGGGGCTGCAGCCTGGAGAGATCCGGCAGACCGGCGCAGCAGGCCAGCCGGCCGCCGAAGGCCAGCAGGCCGACGGCGGCGGCCGCGGTGGCCGGACCCAGGGTGTCCAGGATGACGTCAGGACCGCGCCCGTTCGTGAGCTCCCGCACGCGCGCGGCCACATCCTCCCGGCCGTAGTCGATAGCGGCATCCGCGCCCAGCGCCCGGACGAAGTCGGCATTCCGTGCCGAGCAGGTGGTCAGAACGCGCGCCCCGATGCGCCGGGCGAGCTGGATGGCGAAGCCGCCGACGCCGCCCGCCCCGGCGTGGATCAGGATCGTCTGGTCCGGCTGCAGATGGGTCTTGCGGTGAATCACCTGATAGGCCGTCAGCCCTGCCGTCGGCAGCGCGGCGGCGGCGACGAAGTCCAGCCCTTCCGGCATCCGCGTCAGCACGTGCGCGGGAGCGAGCGCGAAGTCGGCATAGGCCCCGAGGGTGGCGAAGCTGCCGTGGGCGAAGACCCTCTCGCCGGGCTGGAAGTCCGTTCCCTCACCGCAGGCGTCGACGACGCCGGCCGGGTCGAGGCCGGCGACGATCGGCAGGCGCCAGCCGGGAAAGCCCCGCTCGACGATCTTCCAGTCCGCGGGGTTGAGGCCCGCCGCCCTGACGGCGATCCTGACCCAGCCCGGCGGCGGCTCGGGAACCGGCATGTCCCTCAGGACCAGGTCGGCGGCGGGTCCGAGACGTTCGATGACCAGGGCGCGCATGGGTCGGTCTCTCCTCATGCCGCGGCGTAGCCGCCGTCGACCGGCAGGATCGCGCCGGTCACGAAGCCGGCCGCGGCCGAACAGAGGAAGACGGCCGCCGGTGCCACGTCGGCCGGCCGGCCGAAGCGGCGCATCGGGGTGCGCGCCAGGATCGCCTCGACGCGGGCGGGGTCACTGCGGACGCCACTGGTCAGCTCGGTCTCGATCCAGCCGGGGGCGATGGCGTTGACCCGGATGCCGTCGGAGGCCCAGGCGATGGCGAGCGACTTGGTGAGCTGCACCACGCCGCCCTTGCTGGCGCTGTAGCCGGGGACGTGACCGCCGCCGAAGAAGGCGAGCATCGAGGCGACGTTGAGGATCGCGCCCCCTTGCCGGGCGAGGGCGGGGCGACAGGCGAGGCAGGCCCGCATGGTGCCGGAGAGATTTACCGCCACGGTGTTCTGGAAGGTCTCGAAATCGTACTCGCCGTGGTTTCCGACCGCCGTGCCGGCGCAGTTCACCAGCACGTCGAGCCGGGGCAGCCCGGCCACCAGCCGGTCCAGCGCGGCGCCGTCGCGCACGTCCAGCCGCACCGCCTGCAGGCGGGGCACGGCGGCGGCGGCACAGGCCGAGACCTCCCCGTCGCCGAGGCCGGTCGCGGTCACCTCGACGCCGGCGGCGGCCAGGGCCTCGGCGATGGCGCGGCCGATACCGCGCGTGCCGCCGGTCACCAGCGCCCGAGCGCCCTCAGGAAAGAGCGACACCTCGGAGGCCTCCCGCGTCACCGGATGAACTGCTTGATGAAGTCGGGACCCAGCCCGATCCGGCGGTAGTAGGCGTCGCACATCTCGATCTTCTGGAAGACGTCGGCGAAGCCGACCGGCTTTCCCTCGGCATCGACGTGGATCAGGGCGCCGTTCACCACGAACAGCGTCATCATCTCTTCCGCCAGGCCGTCCATCACCAGGGTGTGGGTCTCGCCGGGCGGCTCGAAGACGTAGGAGCCGGGCCTGGCGATCCAGTCGTGCTCCAGGTAGCGCCAGGAGCCCCTGATGACGTAGCCGTGCACCGTGCCGGTGTGGTAGTGGCGCGAGACCACCCCTTTCGCCCGTGTCTTCAGGACGTTCACGGTGACGTTGTGGACGCGGTCGAGCAGCAGTGGCCGGAACCAGTTGTCCTGAGACTGCGGGACCCAGACGCGGTCGTCCTCCGGCTCCGCGCTGGCCACCAGCTCCGGCAGCATGAAGGGGGAGGCCTGGGGGTTCGCGATCGGCTGGAGGTCGTTCATCTCCGGCTGTCTCCGGTCTGCGGGGTGAGGGGGCGGAAGGCGGGCAGCGGCGGCCCCTCTGCCGTCTCCGTCCAGACGAGCTCGAGGTCCATGCCGATGGCGAGGTCGGACGGGTCGATGCCGACGATGTTCGTCACCAGCCGCACGTCGCCGCAGTCGGGAAAGTGGACCAGCGCGACAACGTAGGGCACGGCGGCCGCCAGCTCTGGCCGGAAGGCGCGCCGGGTGACGGTGAAGCTGAAGAGGCGGCCCCGCCGTGGCGCCTCCGTCCAATCGTGGGCCGCCGACTGGCAGTGGGGGCAGCGGGGCAGCGGCGGGTGACGGAAGGCGTGGCAGGTCGCGCACCGCTGGAACACGAGGCGCCGTTCCGCGCAGGCCGCCCAGAAGCCGGCATCGTCGAGGGTGGGCTCCACGGATCCTGCTGACGGTGGGCTCATGTGTTCTTTCCCAGAAGCAGGGCGGATGTGGGGGCGACGCCGGGGCCGCCGCCGACGAAGGCGACGTCGGCGCCCGGCACCTGGTTGATCGCCGTCCCGCGCATCTGGCGGACCGCCTCGACGACGAGGTTGCAGCCATGCACATAGGCCTCCGACAGGCTGCCGCCGGCGGTGTTGCTCGGCAGCCTGCCGCCGAGCCGGAGACTGCCGGCCCGCACGAAGGCGTCGGCCTCGCCCGGGGCGCAGAAGCCGTAGTCTTCGAGAGCCTGCAGGACCATCGGTGTGAAGGCGTCGTAGAACTGCGCGACCTTCACGTCTTCGGGCCGGAGGCCCGCGCGGGCGAAGAGTTCCCTGCCCAGGTCCTCGGCGTTGCCGCCCGCGGCACGTTCCAGAGGCGGGTTGTGGGCGCCGAGGAAGCCGAGGCCCCAGTGCCGCCCGCCGCCGGTGCCGACCGCCAGGATCGGCGCCGCTGCGGCGCCCGCCCGCCGGGCATGCTCGCGCGTCGTCACCACGACGGCTGCGGCCGCGTCGCTCTCCAGGCAGCAGTCCAGCAGGCGCAGCGGGTCGCTGATCATCGGCGAGGCGAAGTAGTCGTCGGGCTCCATCGGCCTGCCGCGCATAATCGCCCTGGGATTGGCCTGGGCGTGTGCGCGGAAGGCGCAGGCGATCTCCGCGAGGGCCTCGGCACTGCCGCCGCGCTCGTGCCTGTGCCGGCTGGCGACCAGCGCCGCCTGCTGGACCGGTGCGACGAGCCCGAATGGCAGGGTGAAGTTGGCCAACGGTCCGCGGGAGCGGCCGCTGCCGAGCCGTCCGCTCTGGCCCTGGCAGAGCGACCGGAAGACGACCACGCACTCCGCCTGACCGCTCGCGACGGCCGCCGCGGCGTTGCCGACCGCTGCGAGGGCTCCGCCGCCGCCGCCGCCCCAGACCAGCGAGGCGTGGCGCAGGGCCCGGCAGCCCAGCGCCAGCTGCATCTGCGCGGGCAGGTTCGCATCGTTCGAATAGGAGGCGAAGCCGTCGACCTCGGCCGGCGGCATCCCCGCGTCGGCCAAGGCGGCGAGGACCGCGTCACAGGCGAGGCCGAGTTCGCTGCTGTCGGTGATCTTGCCCCAGCGCGCGTAGCGGCTTTCCCCCACGCCGGCGATGCAGGTCTCGCGCTCCTCCACGGGCTCCGTCCGCTTCTTGCTCTGGCGCCCGTTCCCCGATGCAGGTCCGGAAAGGCGCTTGTTGTTCTACTTCAAGGTATATAAATTTACTCATCGGTCAATCACCTTGAAGGGGCGCCGATGGCAGGTGCGACGGGCTCGACATCATCAGACTCGGCGCCCGGCTCCAGCATCGGGTTGGAGCGGCGCGGCCCCGTGGCGTGGCTGACGCTGCGACGTCCTGCGGCGATGAACAGCCTGGACGGCGGCATGGTGGCGGCGCTGACGGCCGCGCTGAAAGAGATCGAGGCGGACAGCGCAAGCCGGGTGGTGGTGGTCACGGGCGAGGGACGGGCCTTCTGCGCCGGCGGCGACCTCAAGGCCGTGAAGGCGAGGGCCGGCGACAGCGACCCGGAGGCCGCCGCCGACCGTTTCATCGCCGACGTGCAGGCCCTGATGCTGCGCCTGGAGCGGTTCCCGCGGCCCACGATCGCCTGCGTCAACGGCCTCGCCGTCGGCGGCGGGCTGGAGCTGCTGCTCTGCTGCGACCTGGTGATCGCCCGCCGGGGCGCCAAGATCGGCGACGGCCACGCGAACTTCGGGTTGCTGCCGGGAGGCGGCGGTTCGGCCAGGCTGCCCAGGCGGATCGGTGCGGCCAGGGCGAAGCTGCTGATGTTCACCGGAGACATGCTGCCGGCGGAGGAGCTGCTGGCTTGGGGGCTGGTCGACCGCGTGGCCGAGCCCGAGGCTCTGGAAGAGGCGGTGCAGGCCGTTGCGGAGAAGATCGGCGCGAAGAGCCCGCTGGGCCTCGCCCGGATGAAGCGGCTGGTGGACGACAGCCGCGACCTCTCCCTCGACGAGGCCCTGGCGCGGGAGCGGGCCGTGATGGCCGACCACCGCAGCTCTTTCGACCGGGCGGAAGGTCTGGCAGCCTTCGCCGCCAAGCGACCGCCACGCTTCGAGGGACGATAGGACATGCCGAGACAGCCGGATCCCGCTCGCCGCCGTGCCGCGGAGGCACTGGTCGAATCCCTCGTGGCACACGGAGTCGACCGCGTCTTCAGCGTGCCGGGCGAGAGCTTCCTGGCGGCCCTGGACGCCCTCCACGACGAGCCGGCCATCCAACTGGTGACCACGCGCCACGAAGGCGGTGCGGGACTGATGGCGGTCGCGGACGGCAAGCTTACCCACCGGCCGGGCGTCGCCTTCGTCAGCCGCGGCCCGGGCGCGGCGAACGCCGCCCTGGCGGTGCACGTGGCACAGCAGGACGCCGTGCCGCTGGTGCTCTTCGTCGGCCAGGTGGAGAGCGAGAACCTCGGCCGCGGCGCCTTCCAGGAGGTCGACTACGGCAAGACCTTCGCCGACATGGCGAAGTGGGTGATCGAGGTGCGCGATCCGGAGCGGATGAGCGAGTTCGTCGCCCGCGCCTTGCACGAGGCCGTCAGCGGCACGCCGGGGCCGGTGGTGGTGGCGGTGCCCGAGGACGTCCTGGAGGCGCCCTGCGCAGCGCCGCTCGTCCGGCCCTCGCCGGTCGTGCGGCAGGAGCCGAGCGGCGACGACGTCGCGGCCGTCGTGCAGCTGTTGAACGCCGCCGCGCGGCCGTTGCTGCTCGTCGGCGGAGACTGCGAGCCCGAGGCGGCCAGGACGGCGCTGCTGGCCGCCAGCGAGCGCTGGGGTCTGCCGGTGGCGGCGACGAACAAGCACCAGACCGTGTTTCCCAACGCGCACGACCATTGGGTGGGGCACATCGGCTATGCCGTGCCGCCGGCGCTGGCGGTCCGGCTGCGCGAGAGCGACCTGGTGCTCGCGGTGGGGACGCGATTGGGCGACGTCAGTTCCCAGCGCTACCGCTTTCCCCGCGCCCCGGTGCCGGAGCAGCTGCTGGTTCATGTGCATCCCGATCCCGCCGTGATCGGCCGCAACATCCGCCCCGCGCGGGCGGTCGTGGCGCACGCCGCCCCCTTCCTCGCCGCGCTGGCCGCGGCCGGCGGGCGGCCGGACACCTTCGCCCCGTGGCGCGGCCGGCTCGCCGAGGCGGTTCGTCCGCTGCGCCGGTGGGAGCCGAGGGACTGTGCCGACGGCATCGACTTCGGCCATGTGGTCGCGGCTCTCGCCGGCCGCCTTGCCGAGGATGCCATCGTGACGCTCGACGCCGGCAACTTCGTTTCCTGGGTTCACGCCTTCGTCCCCTTCACGATCCGCCAGGACATGCTGGGGACCGTGGGCGGCGCGATGGGGCTGGGGGTGCCGGCGGCGGTCGCCGCCGCCCTGCGCCATCCCGACCGTCAGGTGGTCGGTTTCGTCGGCGACGGCGGCTTCCTGATGACCGGCATGGAACTGGCGACGGCGGTGCAGTATCGCGCACGCCTGTGCCTCTTCGTCGCCGACAACGGCAGCTACGGCGTCATCCGGGCCCATCAGGAGAAGGCCTATCCGCGTCGCGTCGTCGGCACCGCGCTGACCAATCCCGACTTCGCCGCGCTCGCGGTGGCGTTCGGCGCGCGCGGGCTGCGCATCGACCGGCCGGAGCAGGCGGAGGCGGTGGTGGCCGAGGCCCTGGCGCTCGCATCCGAGGGGCCGGTGGTGGTGGGCGTGCGCACCAGCCTGGAGCGGATCAGCGCCTTCCAGACCCTGTCCGGCCTCGCGTCTGCCGGCTGAGCACCCCCGCGGTCGCCCGTTCAATTCATCAGGCCGGGCAGGAAGAGGCTGATCTGCGGGAAGGCGATCAGCACGCCCGTCACCAAGATCTCCGCCCCGATGAACCAGGTCAGGCCACGGAAGATGGTGGTCAGGGGAACCTCGTCGCCGACGATGCCCTTGATGACGAAGGCGTTCATGCCGACCGGCGGGGTGATGAAGCCGATCTCCAGGAACTTCACGATCAGCACGCCGGCCCAGATCATGTCGACGCCGGCGTGCTCGAAGGCCGGCACCAGGATCGGCAGGGTCAGCAGCATGAGCCCGAGGGGATCGAGGAACATCCCCATGATCACGTAGATCACCATGGCCAGCAGGACGAGCATCAGCGGGCTCACCGAGTAGGTCTCGATCAGCTCCGCCAGGAAGGTCGGGATGCCGGCGAAGGCCAGGAAGCGGGTGAACAGGATGGCGCTGAAGCCGATCACGAAGATCGAGGCCGTGGTGCGGGCGGCTTCGAAGACGCTGGCCTTGAAGACCCGCCAGGTCATCTGCCGCTGGGAGAGGGCGATCAGCAGCGTCAGCGCGGCCCCGAAGGCGCCGGCCTCGGTCGCGGTGGTCACGCCGCTGTAGATCCCGCCGATGACGCCGAGCGTGAGCAGGGGGATCGGCCAGACCTCCAGCAGTGCCTTGATCTTTTCGGCCGCGCTGGGGCGCTCCTCGATCGGCGGGGCGATGTGCGGCGCCGCCCAGGCCCGGCCGATGATCATGACGGCGTAGACGAGGGCGGTGAAGATGCCGGGCAGGATGCCCGCGACGAGCAGCGCGCCGATCGGCTGCTCGGCGAACCAGCCGTAGATCACCATGGCGATCGACGGCGGGATGAGGGCGCCGAGGGTGCCGGCGGCGGCGACGACGGAGGTCGCCAGGGCAGGATCGTAGCGGTAGCGCAGCATCTCCGGGATCGCCAGCCGCCCCATGGCCGCCGCCGTGGCCAGGCTGGAGCCGGACGCCGCGGCGAAGCCGGCGCAGGCGAAGTTGGTGGCCACCGCCAGGCCGCCGGGGATCCGCCCGAAACACAGGCGTGCCGCGACGTAGAGGCGCGCCGTCAGGCCGGCGTTGAAAGCGATCGTCCCCATCAGCAGGAACATGGGGACCGCCGAGAGTGTCCAACTGGCCGAGAAGCCGTAGGGCAGGCTGCCGAGGGTGGCGAAGGCGGCCCCCGGGCTTCGCAGGGCGACGATCCCCGCGGTCGACACGAGCCCCAGCGCCACGGCGATCGGGGCGCGCAGGGCGAGCAGCACGAGCATGGCGGCGATGCCGGTGAGGCCGATGGCGACGGGATCCATGGGGAGGGTCCTGAAAGAGCGGAGCCGGGTCAGTGCGCCGGTGCGTCGGCGGCGGGGGCGGGGAGAAGTCGCCGCCCACGCAGGGCGAAGGCGACGTCGTCCAGCAGCTGGGCCGTCAGGCAGAGCACCATCGCGGCGGCGACGAGGGGCACGATCCAGCGGGCCGGCCAGACCGTGAGGTCGAAGAAGGTGACGAAGACGTATTCGTTGCGCGCCGTCTTGCGTGCGGCCTCCAGAGCCGCGTACCAGCCGATCAGGGCGAAGTAGACGAGCCCGAGCACGTCCATCCAGGCGTCGAGCAGAGCCTGGCGCCGGGGCGGCATGGCGCCGGTGAACAGCTCGACCATGATGTGGCCTCGACGGCGCTGGATGTAGGCGATCGGCGCAAGGGCCACGAACGGCATGTAGTAGAAGGTCGTTATCTCGAGGGTGGCGTGGATCGGGCTGTGCAGCAGGTACTTGCTGGCGATGTCGAGGCTGATGTTCAGCATCATCAGGGCGACAGACAGTCCGGCCAGCCACATGAGGACGACGTTCAGGCTGTCGACCACGCGGGCCAGGCCGAGGGCGACGAGGCGCATCCGGCTCTCCCTCCGCCGAAGCTGAGGTGCGGCGGTGCCGGCCGCAGCCGGCACCGCAAGGGCTCAGGCGCCGACCTTGGAGAAGATCTCGCGCTCCAGCGCCGTCTGGTAGGCATCGTAGTCGTCCCCGGTCTCGGCGACGATCTTCTTCCACTTCTCGACAAGGGCCAGGAAGTCGTTCACCAGGGGCTCCGCGCCCGGCACGCCGCGCTCGGAGGCCTGGGCCAGCACCCGCTCGACCTCCTTCTTCCGGTGGGCGGCGAGCAGATCGAGCATGTCCTGCGACGGCTTGGTGACGGCGACCCCCTTGCCGGTCGCTTCCGCCATGACCGCCGCATCCTCCTTGATGTAGGCCTCCACGCAGCGGCGCGTGATGCCGGCGAGGTTGCTGCGGTTGGCCTCGCGCTGCTCCGGCGTCAGGCTCTCCCAGCGGTCCTCGTTCATCGCCAGCGCCCAGGCGCCGAAGAAGAGGCCGAGGCGCAGGTTCACCATCGACTTGACCACGTCGAAGAGCGAGAAGGACCGTAGCCAGGCCCCCGCGGCGATGGCGCAGTCGACCTGCCCGCGCTGCATCGCCTCGAAGAGTTCGACGCTCTGGATGTTGACTGGCGTCGCCCCCATGGCGGTGACCCACAGGCCGTAGGCGCCGTCGGCGCGGATGCGCTTGCCCTTCACCTGGTCCAGGCTGGTCACCTCGCTGGTGCACATGAGGTAGAAGGGGGCGAGGGAGAGGGCGGAGAGCGGCCTGACACCCTCTTCCAGCCAGTCCTGCAGCAGCGCCGGCGACTTGACGAGGGTCAGCTCGTTCACGGCCGCCGCCATCACGCGCGGATCCTCGCCGACCATCGCCAGATTGCTGACGACGTTGGCGAGGGGCAGGTCGGAGGCGACGTTGATGTCGACCACCGACGCGCCGTCGAGACCGCCGTTGCGGAGCGCCTCGAAAGACTCGACCCAGTTGCCCATCGCTCCGCCGGGCACGAGGTTCCAGACCACGTCACCGTGGCTGCTCTGCTTGACGGCCTCGACGAAGGGCATGAGGCCGTCGGCGACCACCACGTGCTTGACCGGCAGGGCTGAGCCGAGGGTCAGCGTCACCTCTGCCGAGGCGGGGGCGCAAGCCCCGGCCAGGCCCATCAACCCCAGCAGGCAGGTACCCGCGGCCTGCCGCAGTCTGATCGTCATTCCTCCCACTCCTCGCTTTTCTGCACGCAGGTCTTCCGGACCTGCTTGTGGGAGCATCTGAACAGATATTTGAACTGAAGGTCAATAAATTTACGTCACGGTACATTCCCGCCGATGGCGGAGAAGCCGAGGGGCCTGAGGATCCAGTTCTCCTGCTCGTCCAGATTGCCGGCTTCCGCCGTCTTCCGCTTCAGCGCCTGCCAGGCCGGATCGGCTTCCATCTCGGTGCGGCGGCGGCTGCGGTCCGCGAGGTCGGCGTAGCCCCACAGGTGGACGATGCGGTTGAGAGGCCCGATTTCGCTGACGAAGAACCCGAGCGGCTCGCCCAGGTGCCGTCTCTGGATGGGCAGTGCCTCCGCCTCGTAGGTCGCAAGCGCGGCGCCCAGCCGGCCGGGCTTCACGGTGTAGATCCGCAGTTCGACGATCATGGCCTGTCTCCTGAACGGTCGGTAGAAATATAGACCGAAAGGAAGGTGTACCCGATCCCGAGGAACCAGGCCACGCAGGCTCGTCCGCGCCGCGCAGGGCGTCGCCGCGCAGCGTGGCGTGGCGCCGGCGGCGCTTGGGGAGAGGAGGGCCTAGGCTGTGGCCGGTCTGCCGAGGCGGTTCGTCAGGCTGCCCAGCCGGGTGATGCGCAGTTCCACCAGATCGCCGGGCTGCAGCGCCCGGCCCAGATCGAGGCCGCAGCCGCCCGGGTAGGAGCCGGAGGTCACGACGTGGCCCGGATGGAGGGTCTGCCCCTGGGACAGGTAGGCAACGACGTCGGGAAAGCTGTAGGCCATCTCCGCGCTGCTGTAGCTCGACCACTCCTCGCCGTTGACGTGGAGCGACATCTCGAGAGCGCGGGGATCGCCAACTTCGTCGGCCGTGACCAGCCAGGGGCCGAGGACGTTGCCGCCGTCGTGATCCTTGCCTTTGGTGGGGCCCAGGCCGAGGCGCATCTCCTCCCGCTGGCGACTGCGGACGCTGACATCGTTGAAGATGCAGTAGCCAAAGATGGCCTCGCGCGCCGTTTCGCCGTCCAGGTCACGGCCACCGACGCCGATGACGGCGGCCATCTCGCATTCGACGTCCAGGGCATCGGCATAGGGCGGATACTCCAGCTCGACGCCCCCGGCGACCACGGAATCGGGATTCCCCTTGTAATAGCCGCGCAGGACGCTGCCGGGCTCGGGCCAGCGGACGACGCCGCCACGGGCCTCGGACTTGCGGATATGGGACTCCCACATGGTGCAGCAGTTGATGGCCGGCGGCCGCGGCACCGGGGGCAGCAGGACGATCTCCTCGTGCCGATAGCGGAGGGCTGCGCCGCCGGACGTCCGTTCGATGCCGCTGCCCTCGGCATGATCCACGGCCTCAGAGACCCACTCCAGGCCGCACCGACCCGAGCCGATCAGCGCGATCATGTCCGGCGGCGTCTGGGCGGTGGCGAGGCGGATGGCGGTGGCGACGGGGTGGCGGCGCTCCAGCAGCGCGGTGCGGGCGGCCGTAATGTCGATCAGCCCGTCGTTCGTGACCACACCGACCCGCGTGACCGGCCCGACAGGCGTCGGCACGGCAAAGGTTGCCAGTTTCATGGACCGTCTCCTAATCGGAAGGGAAAAGTGGGCGTTCAGTGCATCGTGGAGGGCAGCCACAGCACGATCGCCGGGAAGGCGATCAGCAGGGCGATGGCGACCATGTGGGCGAGGATGTGCGGCAGGATTCCCGCGAAGACGACGGACAGGGGCTGGCCCGTGTACTTGGCGACGACGAAGGAGTTGATGCCGAGCGGCGGGGTCAGCAGCCCGACCTCGGCGACGACCACGACGAGCACCCCGAACCAGATTGGATCGAAGCCGAGGTGGGTGATCACCGGCAGAACCACGGGAACGGTAATGATCAGAATGGCCAGCTGGTCGAGGAAGCAGCCCAGCACGATGTAGCCGGCGATGATGAGCAGCAGCACGAGGTAGGTCGAGAGGCCGCTGTCGGCCAGGAGAGAGACCAGGGTCGGCGTCACCTGGGTCAGGGTGAAGAAGTAGCCGAAGATCTTGGCGCCGAAGATGATCAGGAAGATCATGCAGGTGCTGCCCGTTGCACCGAGCACGACCCGCCGAAGACCCGACCAGGTCAGGCGGCCGCGGGCCGCCGCCAGCAGCAGCGCGCCGAAGGCGCCGAGGCCCGATGCCTCGGTCGGCGTGGCGACCCCGCCATAGATGATGCCGGTCACCAGGGCGAACAGCAGCAGGACCGGCCCCGCCACCTTCAGGGACTCCAGCTTCTCCCGCAGGGTGTAGCGCCGCCCCGGCGCGGCGTTCTTCTGATTGACGACGGCCAGAAGAACGACCGTGGCCGCGATGGTCAGGGCGATCAGCAGGCCGGGCAGGATGCCCGCGATCAACAGCCGGCCGATACTGACGTCGGCGATGAAGCCGTAGAGAATCAGGGCGACGCTCGGGGGGATGAGCATCGCCAGCGTCCCCGAGATGGCGACGACGCCGGCGGCCATCCTCGGATCGTAGCGATGCTCGATCATCGCGGGGAAGGAGGTCGAGGAGAGGGTAGCCGCCGCGGCCGTCGAGGAGCCGCAGATCGCACCGAAGCCCGCGCCGGCGAAAGCGGTCGCCACGCCGAGGCCGCCGGGCAGCCGGCCGGTCCAGACGGCGGCCGTCCTGAACAGCTGGTCGGCGACGCCGCTCAGCACCACCAGTTCGGCCATCAGCAGGAACATCGGCACGGTGATGAGCTCGTAGGAGCTCGTCGCCGACACGGTGGTGGAGGTGAGGATGCCGCTCAGCAGGGTCATGCCGCCGATGATGTAGAGGCCCACTGTCCCGGCCAGCGCCAGGGCGAAGGCGACCGGGGCGCCGATCATCATGAGCAGCAGGGTCAGCCCGGTGATGGCCAGAGGCAGCATCGGCTCAGGCTCCCGGGCTGCCGGACAGGGGGGCGTCGGTCGAGTCCAGTTCCGGTGCGCCGCGCAGCAAGGCGGCCGCTGCATCCAGCGTGCCGACGATCAGCCGGGCCAGGAAGGCGGTCATGCCCAGCAGGGGAATGGCGGTCATGGCCCACAGGGGCCATTCGATGAAACCGGCGATCACCAGGTCGTTCGCGAACTCGTCCTGCAGGCGATCGATCAGCAGAGAGATGATGAAGGCCACCAGCAGAGCCATCGCGCAGCCGATGAGCACGTCGCAGAGCCGCCTCACCGTCGCCGGCAGCAACAGGTAGACGATGTCGACGCGGACGTGCTGTCCGCTGCGGGTGGCGTGTGCGAGTGCCGGGAAGAACAATCCGGCGATGAGGTAGTAGGAGATGAGGTCGTGCGCCCAGGTGAGGGGGGCGTGCAGCCCGTACCGCAGGAGCACATCGGCCACCACGATCACCATGACCGCCAGCAGGCTGCCGGACGCGACGGTCATCGCGATGCGCTCGATCGCGATCAGCAGAGCCAGCAGGGCTCGCACATCAGCTCTCCTCGTGGTGGCCGGAAGGCGAGACCGACGGATCGGCCGCCTGCCAGAGCGCGCGAGCAACCGGACTCTGCTGCTCCTCGATGATGTGGGCGACCAGACCGGCCGATCGGGCTACGAGCGCAAGACCCCGGGCCATGACGGGCGGAAGCCCCAGGTCGCAGACGATGGCACCGATGGCGCCGGCGGCATTCAACGGCCGGGCCTTGCCGGTCAGCCTCGCAGCGGCCTCCCCCAACGCTTCGAAGAGGGCCAGGTGGACGCCGTAGCAGCCCTGCTCCCTGGCGAGAGCGAGGAGCCGGGCGACGCGGGGATCCCCGTCGAGATGGATGGGATGGCCCAGGCCAGGCAGGCGCCGTCCTGCGGCGACCTCCCGCCGGACGATGTCCTCAGCCGCGGCAGTCAGGTCTCCCGCGGCTTCGAGATGCCGGGCCGACACCTCGCCGGCCAGCAGTTCGGCCGCGTTCTGCATGGCGCCCAGCACCACGCTGCCCGCGCCCAAGAGGCCGGCGGCGACCGCGTTCTGCAGCGCCTCGGGCGCGCCGAAATGGGTCAGGCGGGCGGCGAGGGCGCTGGGCGTCAGCCCGTGGTCGGCGATGGTCACCAGGCAGGCGTTCAGCATCACCTTCTGCGGCGGATCGGGAAAGGCCCCGGTCATCTGCAGCACCGCCACGTCGACGAAGTCACGCTTGCCGATCAGATCGTCGACCAGATCGTGGTCGCGCACCTGGATGCGGTCACGGGTCGAATGGCCGATGCGGGAGGTTATGGTCATGGCCGGGCTCCTAGATCGCGCGGTTGCTGGAGGACCAGAAGCGGGCCCGGATCTCCCGCTTCAGCACCTTCCCGACGGGACTGCGGGGGAGCTCGGGCCAGAACTCCACGGTCCGCGGCTTCTTCATGCTGCCGAGCCGCTCGCTGCAGATCGCCTGCAGCTCCGCCTCGCTCACGGTGGCTCCCGGCTTGAGTTCGACCACCGCCTTGATGGCCTCGCCCCAGCGTTCGTCGGGGACGCCGATGACGACGCAGTCCTGCACGGCGGGATGTGACCACAGCACCCGCTCGATCTCCGCCGGTGCGATGTTGAAGCCGCCGCTGATGATGAGGTCGCGCTTGCGGTCGACGATGTAGAAGTAGCCCTCCTCGTCGCGGTAGCCGATGTCGCCCGTGTGGTGCCAGCCGAAGCGGGAGACCTCCGCGGTCGCCTCGGGATTGCGGTAGTAGCCCTTCATGACGATGTCGCCCCGCACGACGACCTCGCCGACCTCGCCGTCCGCCAGAAGCCGCCCGCCGTCGTCCATGATCGCGACCCGGCTGAAGGGGGTGGCCCGCCCGCAGCTCGCGAGCCGCTTGACCGCCTCGGACGTCGGATCGACCAGATGCTCCGCCGCCGACAGGCAGGTGCAGAAGAAGGGGGCCTCGGCCTGACCGAAGCCCTGCACGAAGACCGGCCCGAAGACTGCCAGCGCCTCCTGCAGCCGGTCGACCGACATGGGTGCGCCGGCATAGACGAGGCAGCGCAGGGAGCCGTAATCGTGACTGCGGATCTGCGGGCTGCTCAGCAGCATGTAGATCAGCGTGGGCGGCAGAAAGAGATGGGTGACCCGGTGCCGCTCGATGGACGCCAGGATGTCCTCCGGCACCGCCTTCGGCAGGACCACGTTGACGCCGCCGTAGGCCAGCGTGAGGAAGCAGAGGGTGCCGGCGGCATGGCTCAGGGGCGCTGCCGCCAGATGCACCGGCGATGCGGGCATCGCGGCGCAGCTCAGGAAGCTGGCGAAGAGGGTCGCGTAGTTCCGGCTGGTGATCATCACGCCCTTGGACGGGCCGGTGGTCCCGCCGGTGCTGCGGATGGCGACCACGTCATCCGGGTCCTGGTCCAGGTCCAGCGGGCTGTCGTCCCCTTCGGCGATCCAGCGCGAGAGCGTGTCGTCGCCGTCACCGTCGATCACTGCAGTGCCGGCCAGGCCGTCGACCTGTGGCAGCAGGTCACCCAAAAGCTGAGACAGAGAGCTGTGGTAGAAGGCGAAGCGCGCCTCGTGGGAAACCAGGGCGTGCGCAATCTCGTCTCGTCCGTTGCGGGCATTGATCGGCAGCCAGAGGCAGCCGGCGCGCAGAATCCCGAGCACGGCCACGAATGTCAGCAGGTGGTTGGGTGAGCAGACGGCCACCACGGATCGGGAATCGAGCCCGAGCGCGCGCAGCCGGTGGGCGATCCGGTCGGCTGCCCGGCGCGTCTCGACGTAGGTCAGGGACCGTGCGCCGTCCGTGAAGGCGACGCCGTTCGGATTGAGCAGGCAGCCGCGATCCAGCAGATCGGCGAGACGCATGATCTTCGTCCTGATGGCCCGGCGGCGGGCGCTCCGGCAGGGCGCCCGCCGCCTTCCGGCTCCGTGGGGTAAAGCGACTATTGCGACTGCTGGACTGCCTGTTGGAAGGCCTGATAGGCCGCCTTGGCGGGCTTCCCGCGCTCCTCCAGCTTCTGGATCCAGTCGTCGGAAACGGCCGCGAAGACGCCCTGCAGCTTCTCGTTGTCCGCCTCCGACAGATGAATGACGTTCGCTCCCTTGGCGGCCAGCTTCTCGAAGCTGGTGGCGACGTCGTCGTCGGTCATCTGACAGATCCGCTGGGTGGTCTTTTCGCCGACCGCCAGGATCGTCTTCTGCAGCTCGGGGCTCAGCTTGCGCCAGCTGCGGTCGCTGATCACGTAGGCGACGGGCACGCTGCCGAAGTTCTCGCCGCGGGTGACGTTCTTGGTGAAGTTCTGGACGTCGTAGACGATGGCCGTCGGCGGCGGGAATACCAGCCCGTCCACGGTGCCCCTGGACAAGGCCTCGTAGACCTCGACCGCGGTCGTGCGCACCGGGGCGGCACCCAGCTTGCGGAGCAGGAGATCCTGCGGCCCGCTGGCGGAGCGGATCTTCAGACCGTCCAGGTCGTCGAGGCTCTGGAAGTCGTGGTTGAGGAAGAGCTGGTAGGGCGGGTTGACGTAGGCGAAGAGCAGGTGGACCCGGTTCGGCTTCAGCTCGTTCTCGGCGAAGTACTGACCCTCCTGGCTGAGCTTCCAGTAGGCGAGGGTCCCCTGGCAGGACGACTTGAAGCCCCCCGGCAGCTCGAACACGGTCGACAGCGGCATCTTCTCCGACGCGTAGGCGCTGGCGACCATGCCGACGTCGCTGACGCCGTTCTGGGTGAGATCGAGCATGTCGCGGGCCTTGCCGAGCTGCTCGCCCGGGAAGTAGTCGAACACGACCTTTCCGTTGGTCGCCTTCTCGACATCCTCGATGAAGTAGTGCACGCCGTTCTTCGCGAGGAAATGGTTCGCCGGCAGGCTGTCGGCGATCTTCAGGTGAATGGCGTCGTCGGCCTTGGCGGTGGTCGCCAGAGCCGCGGTCGCCAGGGCCGCGGTCGCGATAGCCAGGGACGCGAAGCCGTCTTTCAGTCTCATTGGAACCTTTCCTCCCGATTTTGCTGTCTTCTTGATCGCTTTCCGCCGGTCCGCCCCTGCCGGGTCAGACGGGTTCGAGTTCCCGGACGCCGCACCAGCGCATCACCCGATGATGCGGCGACTGATAGGGGGTGGCCCGGTGCATGGTGGCGCTGTCGTCCCACATCACCAGATCGTACGGGCGCCACTTGTGCTCGTAGACGAAGGCGGGTTGCGTGGCGAAGGCCATGAGTTCCGCGATCAGTGCGGCCCCTTCGTCCTGGGGCCAGCCGATGATGTGGGAGGCGTGGGACGCCAGATACAGCGACTTGCGCCCCGTGCGCGGATGATAGCGGACCAGCGGGTGGACGACCGGTGGCCGGAGCTTCCGGGATGCCTCGGAGAATTCTTCGGCCTTCATGCCCATCTTTGCGCGGGAGACGAGCATGGAGTGCTCGACCTGCAGGCCGTCGATCTCTGCCTTGCGCCGATCCGGGAGAGCATCCCAGGCCGCCTTCATGTCGGCATAGTGCGTGTCGGGCGCGTCGGGCGGCAGGACGCGCGCGTTGAGCGCCGTTATGCGGATCGGCGGCTGAATCTGCGAGCCGTCCGTGTGCCAGAGCTGGTTCGCCTTCATGTAGAGACCCCGTATCGAGTCCTCTGTGATGGGGCGGCCGTTCTCGTCGACGTTGGCGATGTCGTAGAAATGCGGATGGTGGCGGTCGCCGCTCGTCACCTCCTTGAGTTCCGTCACGAAGGGCGGGCCGAACAGTTGGATGAAGGCCTGCTGCTGGTCATCGTCGAGCGGCTGGTCGCGGAAGCACAGCACGCCGTTCTCTGCCAGCGCCTGCTCGATCTCTTCAGCCGTCTGCGCGTCGATTCCGCGCCGCAGGTCCAGACCGACGATCTCGGCGGCGAAGGTCCGCCCGAGCCGCCTCGGGGTAGGGATCATGGGCATTCCTCCTGACGCGTTCACTGTCAGACCGCCGTCGCGGCTTCTTGAGTCAGGCCGGCCCGGGCCTGACGCGGTTCGGGGTTGCGGCCGCCGGGCCAGGGGGGCTCCTGTCCGAAGAAGCCGTAGTCCAGGCGGACCATGTCGCGGGTGATGTCGGCCACGCGGGCGCAGCCGGCGAAAGCCATCACCCGGTCGATCTCTTCACGCAGCAGACGCAGCGCCTCGTCGGCGCCGGCCTCGCCGTCGCTGGCCACGCCCCACAGCGGGGCGCGGCCGGCGAAGACCATCCGCGCTCCCAGAGCCAGCGCTTTGACCACGTCGCTGCCGCGGGTGATGCCGCCGTCGAGCATCACCGTCAGGCGCTCCCCGACCGCTGCCGCCACTTCCGGCAGGGCCTGCAGCGGCGGCACCGAGGCGTCCAGATTGCGGCCCCCGTGGTTCGAGACGACCACGCCGTCCGCGCCGCAGTCGGCCGCGGAAACCGCATCGTCGGCCCGCAGAATGCCTTTGACGATCAGCGGCCCCTGCCACATGTCCCGCAGCCGCTTGAGGTCGTCCCAGGTCAGCGAATCGTTCTTGGGCAGTCCCCGGCCCGGCACGGTGGGACCCATCAGGCTCCGCCGAAGCTCTTCCGGGAAGTTCTCGAAGCGCGGCATGCCCGAGGCGAGGAGATAGCGGCCCATCACGCCGAGGGCCCAGGCGGGGTGGCAGAGAATGTCGAGGGTGTTGAGGCGGTTGAACCGGAACGGAAGGGCGAAGCCGTTGCGCCGGTTGTATTCGCGGTTCGGCGTGGCGGCCGTGTCCACGGTCACGATCAGCGCCTCGTAGCCGGCCGCGCCCACCCGCCGGACCAGTTCATGGGACATCGACCGGTCCGGCCACATGTAGAGCTGGAACCACAGCCGGCCGCCGGCCTGCTCCGCCACCTTCTCCATGGAAGTGATCGACGCGGTGGACAGCGTGAAGGGAACACCGGCCTTGGCGGCCGCTTTGGCCAGGGCGATCTCGCCCTCGTACCAGATCAGTCCGGCGGCCCCCGTCGGCGACACGGCCACCGGCATCGCGTGACGCTGGCCGAACACCTCGACGGCCGGCGTCCGCGCCGAGACGTCCACCAGCACGCGCGGGCGCAGGGAGACCCGATCGAAGGCGCGCCTGATGTTGCGGACCGCCTGATCGTCTTCGGTCCCGCGGTCGACGAACTCGAAGATACCCTTCGGCAGGCGGCGCTTCGCCCGCCGACGCAGGTCGGAGATGTTCAGGGCGGGCAGACGGCTCAAGGCCTGCAGCCCTCTTCTCGCCGATTGCGGCACGGCACGGCACCGATAGGCATCGGGCACTCCCTCCCCGGGACGTCCATCCTGTGATTCGACAGGCGGGTCCGACTGCTCTCCCGGGCGTCCGCGCGGATGCGGAGGCCCATCTTCTTTCGGCATCGCTACCGCAGCCGTTGTATCACCACAAACGAGATTGTTTGATATTTACCCATCAATTAATTTTATATTCGAAGCATGAAGCGGCCGAGTTTCACCAACCTGGAAACCATCTGCTGCATCGCCCGGCTCGGCACCTTCGTCGCGGCGGCGGAAGCCTTGCGGACGACGCAGCCGGCGATCTCGGCCCGTGTCCAGGAGCTGGAGCGGACGCTGGGGATCAAGCTGTTCCAGCGGCGGGGGCGGCGCCTGGAACTGACGGTCCAGGGGCGGGACTTCGTGGAGCGGGCGGAGCCGGTTCTGCATCAGGTCGAAGATCTGTTCCTGCCGCTCGACGACCCGGCAGCGGCCTCGGGCCATGTCCGCCTCGGCACCGGGCATGTGGCGATGAGCTGGCTGCCTCAGCTCATCGTCCGCCTGCGCAGGGAGATGCCCCGACTGTCCTACGAGTTGAAGGTCGACATCGCACCGGGGCTGCTGCGGGACCTGGACGCCGGATCACTGGACCTCGCCATCATACCCGGACAGATCACGAACCCACGCCTCAACACCGTGGAACTGGGCTATGCCGACATGGCCTGGATGACCTCCTCGCGGCTGCTCCCCCGGCCCGGCGAGGGGCGTTTCGACCTCGCAGACTTTCTGAAGCGGCACCAGATCTGGTGCGTGCCGCGGGAGTCCTTCATGCATGGCCGCATGCTGGAGTTCCTGGAGCGCCAGGGCGTTTCCGGCCGCAACATCTCCTACTGCAATGACATCATGGCGACCATCGAGATGATCCTGAACGGGTCGGGCGTGGGCCTGCTGCCGGAAGCGCTGGTGCGGGAGCAGGTTGATCGAGGGTCGCTCGTCAAACTGCCCGGCATGGCCATCCGGTCTCTGGCCCTCGGTTTCTCGATCGCCTGGTACAGAGGCGAGCGTCAGGCGATCCTTTCACGCATCATCGAGGCGGCCATCGAGACGAGCACCTTCCGCCGCGCGGAGTGAAGCAGCGGGAGAGCTGGCAACTGGCCGTGGCCGTCATTGCCGCGTCTTGGCAGTCGGTGGCGGCACGGGCTCCTTGGCCAGGGGTTTCGCCCACGGCGCCTGTGCCAATCGACTGGCTAGATAGTCGGCGACGACCCGAACACGCGCCGGCCGGCGCACGCCCGGCGGCGTCAGAAGATGCAGGCTGACGTCGGGCAGGCGCCAGCCCGGCAGCACTTCCTCCAGGCGGCCCTCGGCCAGATCCTCCCAGACCAGGAACTCGGGCTGGGCGGCGATCCCCGCGCCGGCGACCAGCAGCGGCATCAGGGCATCGGCATTGTTCGCCGCCGCGCGCCCGGAGAGCTTCACGGCGAAGTCGCCGCCGCCGTCATGGCGAAGGCGCCAGAGGTCCGCAGGGCGCAGGTTGGAGTAGAGCAGGGCGGACTTCCGCTCCAGTTCCCGCGGGTGGCTGGGGCGGCCCGCGCGATCGAGATAGGCGGGCGCGGCGACCAGAGGCCGGCGGACGTCGCAGAGTCTGCGGGCGCGGATCGAGGAGTCCGCGAGATCGGCGATCCGCAGCGCGATATCGACACCTGCGGCCACCAGGTCGATCTGCGTGTCGCTGAGGTCCATGTCGACCGAAAGCTCCGGGTAGCGATCCAGGATCTCCGGCAGCAGCGGTGCCACGTGACGGATCCCGAACGACATGGGCAGCGCGAGCCGGACCCTGCCACGCGGTATCTCGGCCTGGGAGGAGGCCTCCGCCTCCGCGGCCTCGCCCTCCGCCAGGATGCGCCGCGCGCGCTCCAGGACCCCGCGGCCGCTCTCGGTGAGCGTGAGCTGCCGCGAGGTCCGGTGCAGCAGCGGAACGCCCAGGCGCGTCTCCAGGCGGGTCACCGCCTTCGAGACCGTCGGCTTCGAGAGCTTCAGCACCTCGGCGGCGCCGGCGAAGGAGCGCAGTTCCACGACCTTGGCGAAGATCGCCCAGGCCTCGAGGTCAGGAAGACTCATCGGGAAGGTTCCGGAAACGGTAAGGTTCCATCGTTTCTATTTCGTGCGCCATGAAAAAGCTTATCTTTTCGTCATGGCCAATCCACCGGGCCAGGGAGAAGACAGATGATCGACCTTCGCAAGTTCGAGACCCTCGGCGGTGCCGACCACGGCTGGCTCCAGGCCAAGCACCACTTCTCGTTCGCCGAGTACCACGATCCCGCCCGGATGCACTGGGGCAACCTGCGGGTCTGGAACGACGACACCATCGCGCCGAAGTCCGGCTTCCCGCCCCATCCGCATCGGGACATGGAGATCATCACCTATGTCCGCAGCGGCGCGATCAGCCACGAGGACAGCCTGGGCAACAAGGGCCGCACCGAGGCGGGCGATGTCCAGGTGATGAGCGCCGGCACCGGGATCGTCCATTCGGAGTACAACCTGGAGGACGAGACGACCCGGATCTTCCAGATCTGGATCATCCCGACCCGCCGGGGCGACAAGCCCTCCTGGGGCGCGCGGCCCTTCCCCAAGGGCGAGCGGGCCGGGCACTTCGTGACGCTGGCGAGCGGTGATACGAGCGATGCCGACGCCCTGCCGATCCGTACCGACGCGCGTGTCGTCGGGGCGACGGTCCGGGCCGGCGAGAGCGTCGACTACCCGCTGGGCAGAGAGCGGCGGGCCTATCTCGTGCCGGCGACCGGCGCGGTCGAGATCGAGGGCGTGCGAGTCGGTGCGCGTGACGGCGCGGCGATCAGCGACGTCGAGACACTGACCGTCAAGGCGCTGGAGGACAGCGAACTCATCCTGGTCGACGCCGCCTGAGGGGCGCGGCCGGCGCGCGCCCCCGACATCGGCGGCGAGGGGGGGCGCCGCCGGCGTCTGCACGCAAATGGCTGGGGCGCCAGGATTCGAACCTGGGATGGCGGGACCAAAACCCGCTGCCTTACCGCTTGGCTACGCCCCAATGCGCCTGTGACACGCTGCTTAGCGCCGCGGCCCCCGTCGGGCAAGCCGGGGCGGTTGTTCCCGTCGCGGCAAGCGGGCATGATCCCGCGCAAGAGCAGCCGGCGCCAAGCCGGCGCCGCAGGGCGAACAGTCAGCAAGTGGGAGCCGTCCTAATGTCGCAGCGCCTCTTTCCCGTCGATCCGGCCGTCGCGTCGCGTGCCTGGGTGGACGAGGCCCGCTACGAGCAGCTCTACCGGCAGTCGATCGACGATCCCGAGGGCTTCTGGGCCGAGCATGGCAAGCGGATCGACTGGTTCAAGCCCTACAGCAAGATCAAGGACGTGAACTACGGCCCGGGTGACGTCCACATCCGCTGGTACCACGACGGCACCACCAACGCCGCCTACAACTGCGTCGACCGGCATCTGGAGAAGCGCCGAGACCAGACCGCCATCATCTGGGAAGGCGACGACCCCGCCGAGCACAAGCACATCACCTACGGCGAGCTGCACGAGGCGGTCTGCCGGATGGCGAACGTGCTGCTGGACCAGGGCGTCAAGAAGGGCGACCGGGTCACGATCTACATGCCGATGATCCCGGAGGCGGCCTACGCCATGCTGGCCTGCGCCCGCATCGGGGCGGTCCATTCGGTGGTGTTCGGCGGCTTCTCGCCGGACTCGCTGGCCGGCCGTATCCTGGACTGCGACTCCCGCTTTGTGATCACCGCCGACGAGGGCCTGCGCGGCGGCCGCAAGGTGGCGCTCAAGGCCAACACCGACAAGGCGTTGGAGAAGTGCCCCGACGTCGCGACGGTCCTGGTCGTCCGCCGCACCGGCGGCAAGGTGGCCTGGAAGGATGGCCGCGACATCTGGTGGCACGAAGCCGCCGAGAAGGTCTCGGCCGACTGCCCGCCGGCCGAGATGAACGCCGAGGATCCGCTCTTCATCCTCTACACCTCGGGGTCAACTGGCAAGCCGAAGGGGGTTCTGCACACCACCGGCGGCTATCTCGTCTACACCTCCATGACCCACCAGTACGTCTTCGACTACCACGATGGTGACGTCTACTGGTGCACCGCCGATGTCGGCTGGGTGACGGGTCACAGCTACATCGTCTACGGGCCGCTCGCAAACGGCGCCACCACCCTGATGTTCGAAGGCGTTCCGAACCATCCCGATGGCTCGCGCTTCTGGCAGGTGGTCGACAAGCACAAGGTCAACACCTTCTACACGGCCCCCACCGCCATCCGGGCGTTGATGCGCGAGGGTGCGGAGCCGGTGAAGAAGACCAGCCGCGCGTCCCTCAGGCTGCTGGGCTCGGTGGGCGAGCCGATCAATCCGGAAGCCTGGCTGTGGTATCACGACGTGGTGGGCGACGGCCGCTGCCCGATCGTCGACACCTGGTGGCAGACCGAGACTGGCGGCATTCTCATCTCGCCGCTGCCGGGCGCCACGGCCCTGAAGCCGGGCTCGGCCACCAAGCCCTTCTTCGGAATCAGGCCGGGTATCGTCGATGCCGACGGCAAGCCGCTGGAGGGCGCCTGCGAGGGCAACCTCTGCCTGCTCGACTCCTGGCCGGGGCAGATGCGCACGGTCTACGGCGACCACGAGCGCTTCGTACAGACCTACTTCTCGACCTATCCGGGCCGCTACTTCACCGGGGACGGCTGCCGGCGCGACGAAGACGGCTACTACTGGATCACCGGCCGGGTCGACGACGTGATCAACGTCTCCGGCCACCGCATGGGCACCGCCGAAGTGGAGTCGGCGCTGGTCGCCCATGCCAAGGTCGCCGAGGCGGCCGTGGTGGGCTACCCGCACGACCTCAAGGGGCAGGGGATCTACGCCTACGTGACCCTGACCGCCGGCAACGAACCCAGCGAGGCGCTGCGCAAGGAACTGGTGGCCTGGGTGCGCCAGGAGATCGGGCCGATCGCCTCGCCCGACCTGATCCAGTGGGCGCCCAGCCTGCCGAAGACCCGCTCGGGCAAGATCATGCGCCGGATCCTGCGCAAGATCGCCGAGAACGAGTTCGGCAGCCTCGGCGATACCTCGACTCTCGCCGATCCCGGCGTGGTAGACGAACTGATCGAGAACCGGATGAACCGCTGAACGGGCTGCCGCTGCCGGCGGCGGTCAGCGCCCGCCGCCGACCCGCATTATGGCGCCGGTGACGTAGGAGGCCTCGTCCGACAGCAGCCAGAGGATCGGATGCGCGACTTCCTCGGCACTGCCCGCCCGGCCCATCGGGATCTGCGGGGCGAGGCTCTCGACCCGCCCGGGCATGCCGGCGGCATCGTGGATCTCGGTGTCGATCAGGCCGGGCGCGACGGCGTTGACCCGGATGCCCTCGCCGCCGACTTCCTTGGAGAGGCCGATGGTCAGGGTGTCGACGGCGCCCTTGGACGCGGCATACCAGATGAAGTCGTTCGGGCTGCCCAGGGTGGCGGCACCCGAGGAGAGGTTGACGATGGCACCGCCGCGACCGCCGCGTTCGGTGCTCATCCGGCGCGCCGCCTCGCGGCAGCAGAACAGCGTGCCCAGGGTGTTGATCCGGACCGTCCGCTCGATGTCGGCGACGTCGGCGTCGGCCAGTTTCGCCGAGCGGCCGGTGATCCCGCCGCTGTTCACCAGCCCGTCGACCGGCCCGAGCAGGGCCGTCGTTCGGTCGAACAGGTGAGCCACGGCCGCGGGGTCGGCGACGTCCGCCTGCACCGTCACCGCGCGCCGGCCGGCCGCACGCACCGCCTCGGCGACCCTTTCCGCGGCCGCCCCGTCGCGGGCGTAGTTGACCGCCACGTCCCAGCCCTGAGCCGCCGCCAACCGGCAGACCGCGGCGCCGATGCCCCGGCTGCCGCCCGTCACCAGGAGTACCCTCGTCATGCTACTTCCCTCTTCCGCACCGGCCTGACGCGCGCTGGCAGCGACCCAGCCCTGCGCGAAAGGGTCTGCTGACCCGCTCGGAAGGGCATATGTTCGGGACACAAGGCAAGAAGAATCCTCGTTCCCAGGACCCATTATCCTTCCCATGCCCGACCGCTCGCGCTTCGTGCCGCTGCTTATCGCCTGTGCCATCGGCATGGAGATGCTCGACGCGACCATCATCTCCACCGCGCTGCCGACGATCGCGCGCGACCTCCGGGTGGATCCGACAGAGCTGAGCGTGGCCATGACGGCCTACCTGCTCAGCCTGGCCGTGTTCATCCCGCTCAGCGGCTGGGTGGCGGACCGTTTCGGCCCGCGCCGGGTCTTCCAGTGGGCGATCGCCGTCTTCCTGCTCGGCTCGGTCTGCTGCGGCCTTTCCGGTTCACTCACCGAACTGGTGGCCAGCCGGGTGCTGCAGGGTTTCGGCGGGGCGATGATGACACCGGTGGCGCGGACCATCGTGCTGCGCTCGATTCCGCGCGAAAAGCTGATCGCGGCCATGGCGCTCATGGCCATTCCGGGCCTGATGGGGCCGCTGCTCGGGCCGCCGCTCGGCGGGCTGATCGTCACCTATGCCGACTGGCCCTGGATCTTCTGGATCAACGTGCCGATCGGCATCGTCGGCTTCATCCTGGCGGCGCGGCTGGTGCCGCCGCTGCCGGGCTCGGCGCAGCCGCCGTTCGACCTGCTCGGCTTCGCGATGGTGGCACTGGGGCTCGGGCTCTGCGTGTCCGCCTTCGAGACCGTCGGCCGCGGCGTCATTCCCGACTCCCTGGTGCTCGGCCTGTTCGTGGCGGGGCTCTGTCTGCTCGGGCTCTTCGTGCTGCACGCCCGGCGGATCGAGCGGCCGGCCCTGGACCTCGAGCTGCTGGCCGTGCCGACCTTCCGTGCCGGGATCGTCGGCAGCAACACCTTCCGCCTGGGCATGGGAGCGATGCCGCTCCTGCTGCCGCTGATGCTGCAGGTGGGCTACGGCCTGTCGCCGCTGCTCTCCGGGCTGATCACCATGTCGGGGGCGGCCGGGGCGATGCTGATGAAGCCGCTCGCACCGCCACTGCTCCGGCGGCTCGGTTTCCGCACGACGCTGCTGGCGATGTCGAGTATCGGCTGCGTCTGCGTGGCGGTCATCGGCTTCCTGCCGCCCGATCGCTACGGCTGGCTGCTGCTGCTGGCGCTGCTGATCGGCGGCGTCGCACGCTCGCTGCACTTCACTTCGGCCCAGACGCTGACCTACGTGGACGTTCCCAACGAGCAGGCCGGCCGGGCTGCCGCCTTCGCCAGCGTCGGGCAGCAGTTCGCCATGGCCGCCGGCGTGGCCGTGGGCGCCTCCTTCCTGCACCTCTTCTCGCTCTACGTGGGTGACCGCGTGCCGCAGCCGGTCGCCTTCCAGGTGGCTTTTCTCTTCGTCGGCGCGCTGATGGCCCTGTCGCTGCTGGCCTACCTGCGGCTCGATCCCGAGGCCGGCGCGCGCGCCTCAGGCCATCGGCGGCGGCAGGCGGCGGCGCGACCGCCCGAGGCCATCGAGCAGGCCGCGCCGGCCGAGTAGGGGAGGCTGGCTTCCCAGCCTCCCGCCGCGTTCGTCGATCCGCCTACTCCGCCGCAGCCCGGAGGGGCCCTGCGAAGGCCGCCTCCATCGCCTTGCGGGTCCGGTAGGCCTCGTCCTCCCCGTTCATCCGGACGTCGGCCCAGGTGAGCGGCTGCCCCGCCTTGACCGGCCGGGTGAGGGGAACGCCGTGGGCCAGCCCGATGGGCAGGCCGCCCGCGGCGAGCGAGGCCTCGGCCGGCATCAGCCGGCCCCAGACGCAGGCGCCGCCTTCGCCGTCCAGCATCTCGCCCGCGGCGAGGTCCCGCTTGGCGGTGGCCACCACGTCCCCCCGGAACCCGGTGGGTGCGCCCGTCGCCTCGCCGCGCAGGGCGGCGGAGAGGACGGACACGCTCAGTTCCAGGCCGATCAGGTGGTAGGGCTTGTAGAGGGCCGAGCGGGTGCCGGACGGGTCGGTGACCAGGCCGTACTCGCGGAAGCAGCGGGCCGTGTAGGGGCCCGGCGCCTCGAAGACCACGTAGACGCCCCAGCGCAGGTCGCGGAAGACCGGCCGTCCGTCCCGCTCGAGGCTGGAGATCACCTCGACCTGGCCGCTGGTCTCCAGGCTGCCGCCCTCGCTCTTCGGCCGCAGCACGAGGGGCAGGTCGTCGACGCCGCAAGGCGGGAAGGCGAGGCCGCCGGCCGGCGGCGTCAGCCCGGTGGCGTTGGCGACCGCCGCCATCTCGATGCCCGACTTGGTGCCGTCGAGGAAGGAGTTGAACATCTGCGGGTTCATGCCGCCCGCCTTCGCCTGCTCCGGCGTCAGGCCGTAGTAGCCCCAGACGGTCTCCGGCGTGGAGGCGTGGTAGGACGGCAGGTACTTGGTGCCCTTGCCGGCGGCGACCACGGTCATGCCGATGGAGCGGGCCCAGTCCACCATTTCGCAGATCAGCGCCGGCTGGTCGCCGTAGGCCAGGGAGTAGACCACCCCGGCCGCCTCGGCCTCGCGGGCCAGCAGGGGGCCGGCCAGCACGTCCGCCTCGACGTTCACCATCACGATGTGCTTGCCGGCGGCGATGGCCCCGCGGGCATGGCGCAGGCCGGCGGCCGGGTTGCCGGTCGCTTCGACCACCACCTCTACGTCGTCGCGCGCGATCAGCGCACCGGCGTCGTCGGTGAAGGTCGTGGCCTCGATGCGGCCTTCGTCCCAGCCGACGGCGCGGCAGGCCGCGCGCGCCCGGTCGGGCGAGAGGTCGGCGATGCCCGCCATCTCCAGGCCGGGGATGGTCGGGACCTGGGCCAGGAACATGGAGCCGAACTTGCCGGCGCCGATCTGGGCGACCCGGACAGGCCGGCCGGCCTCGCGGCGCTTCTGCAGCAGGGCGAAGAGATTCATCGTCCGCGCCCCCTCACTCTGCCGCGGCGGCCTGGCCGCGGGCGAGTTCCATCAGGCAATCGTCGGCCAGCGCCTCGATCGGCGTGAAGTCGCGATGCGCGATCCATTCCTTCCGCTTGAACTGGCGGATGTGGTTGGAGGTCTCGCAGAGCGACAGGTAGACGATGGTGCGATCCCAGGGGCTGATGTTGCTGGGGCTGGCGTGCACCAGATTGCAGTGGAACAGCAGCACCGAGCCGGCCGGCCCGCGCGGGGCGACCATGCCGCCTTCCTGCGCCAGCCGGGTGACCGTCGCCCGGTCCAGCGTCCACAGCGGATAGGAGGTCGTCTCCAGGTCGTGGCCCGCTTCCAGGCGGCCCGCCTTGTGGCTGCGCGGGATGAACATCAGCGGGCCGTTGAACTCGGTGACGTCGTCCAGGAAGACGGCGATGTTCATGGCCCGCGGCTCGGGCATCAGATCGTCGTTGGCCCAGGTGCCGTAGTCCTGGTGCCACTGCCAGACGGCGCCGTCGAAGGCCGCCTTCGCGTTGATCTTGAACTGGTGCATGTAGACCCGGCCGTCGAGCAGCTGCTCCACCGGCTCGATCAGGCGGGGGTGGGCACCCAGCCGCCGGAAGGCCTCGTTGTAGGTATGCGCGGCGAAAGCCGTCCGGACCGTCTCGCCGTCCTTCTCGCGCCAGACCTCGTCGCGCCGCTGGGCGTAGATGCTCGGCAGTTCCCCGTTGAGAACGCCGATCTCCTCCGCGGAGAAGCGCCCCGGCAGGAAGAGGTAGCCTTCGCGGTCGAATTCCTCGATCTGTGCGGCTGACAGCTTCATCGGTTCCTCCTGGTTTCCTTGCTCTCTTGGCGGCGTCAGGCCACCTGCGTGTCCTGCTCCAGACGGTCCACCGTCTCGGCCGCCGCGCGCAGGGCATGGGCTTCGGCCCGCTCGCGGGCGTCGTCGGCGCGGCCGGCGGCGATGGCGTCGAGGATCGCGGCGTGCTCGTCCCACACCCGGCTGCGCGAGCCGGCGTCCGACAGCACGGCCGCCATCGCCCGGCGGACGTGCGGCCACTGCCGGGCGGCGGTCTCTTCCAGCACCGGATTGCCCGCCAGCGCGATGACCGCCTGATGGAAGGCCACGTCGGCTGCGACCAGCGCGGTCGCGTCGACGGCGGCGACCGCCCGCCGGCCGGCTTCCAGCGCGCGGCCCGCATCCGCGAGGTGATTGGCGGCGAAGGGCGCCCGGTCCGCGGCCAGCCCGGCTGCCAGACGGTCGAGCGCCGCGCGCACCTGATAGATCGCCTTGAGCCGCCCCGGTTCGAGCGGCACCACCTGCAGCCCGCGCCGGCCGTACTCGACCAGCAGCCCCTCCTGCTTCAGCAGGGCGAGCGCGTGGCTGACCGGCTGGCGCGAGACTCCCAGGCGCTCAGCGAGCTCCTCCTGCTTGAGCGGCGTGCCCGGCGCCAGCTCGCCGGCGGCGATGGCGTCGGCGAGGCGCTGGTGGACCTGGTCCACGAGGGCGGGGCGGAGAGGGAGGGGTTGCACGGCCGGCTCCTGAATTCGGAATTCAGTATTCGCCAGCCCGTGCGCCGTCGCAAGCAGAAAGACGCACCACCGCGGGCGGTCTCGTCAGGGTGTGCGTCCCCCCGAACCTGTGGCAACACCGGTCTAGTTGACCCTGCAGCTTCCAAGTCGATAGGCTCTATCTGCAGTGACTGCAGCATCAGCGGTTCGTCTGGTTGACCCTGCAGCTTCCAAGTCGATAGGCTCGGCGCCGGCCTCGGCGAGACGGCGGCAGGCGTCTGGTTGACCCTGCAGCTTCCAAGTCGATAGGCTCCGCGCCAACGGGGACGTTGATCGGGCTGCCGTCTGGTTGACCCTGCAGCTTCCAAGTCGATAGGCTCGATGGCCGCAACCTCCTTCGCCCTGGCCAGGTCTGGTTGACCCTGCAGCTTCCAAGTCGATAGGCTCAGCCTCATATTCGGCGGCCGACACGGAGCGGTCTGGTTGACCCTGCAGCTTCCAAGTCGATAGGCTCGCCATCGGCGCCGTCCTTGCCATCGATGCCGTCTGGTTGACCCTGCAGCTTCCAAGTCGATAGGCTCCAGGGTTTCCCTGCACCACCTTGAGGTGCGTGTCTGGTTGACCCTGCAGCTTCCAAGTCGATAGGCTCAGAGCCAGTCGGTGACCCTGAACTCGCTGCGTCTGGTTGACCCTGCAGCTTCCAAGTCGATAGGCTCCGGATAGCGAGCCGTCTCCACGGCTGGGCCGTCTGGTTGACCCTGCAGCTTCCAAGTCGATAGGCTCACGCTGCTTGGCCACGTTCAGCACGACGGGGTCTGGTTGACCCTGCAGCTTCCAAGTCGATAGGCTCCACCTCGTTCGCCAGATACTGCGTCCCCCAGTCTGGTTGACCCTGCAGCTTCCAAGTCGATAGGCTCCTGGCCGGCATATCCGCGGCCATAGGCAACGTCTGGTTGACCCTGCAGCTTCCAAGTCGATAGGCTCCGGGTGAATGCCGCCCGGCCCGCGCGTGTGGTCTGGTTGACCCTGCAGCTTCCAAGTCGATAGGCTCATCGTGCAGCGGCAGCCGCTGCCAAGTCCTGTCTGGTTGACCCTGCAGCTTCCAAGTCGATAGGCTCCCGCTCAAGAAGCTGCCGGGCTTCAAGCGCGTCTGGTTGACCCTGCAGCTTCCAAGTCGATAGGCTCACACCGCCGCGCAGCGAGTACCAGACGCCCGTCTGGTTGACCCTGCAGCTTCCAAGTCGATAGGCTCCGCTCGCTCGGCCGCTGCGGCCTCCTCGCGGTCTGGTTGACCCTGCAGCTTCCAAGTCGATAGGCTCGACCAGGTCGGGCGCCCCCAGCGGGAACCAGTCTGGTTGACCCTGCAGCTTCCAAGTCGATAGGCTCCATGTCGCGGGGGAGTGCGTCGTCATCCTGGTCTGGTTGACCCTGCAGCTTCCAAGTCGATAGGCTCATCGTGCAGCGGCAGCCGCTGCCAAGTCCTGTCTGGTTGACCCTGCAGCTTCCAAGTCGATAGGCTCCTGGCCCAGGGTGCCGGCCGCCACCTCGTTGTCTGGTTGACCCTGCAGCTTCCAAGTCGATAGGCTTCCGTTGTCGCCGTCGTTGGCGGCACCGCCACGTCTGGTTGACCCTGCAGCTTCCAAGTCGATAGGCTTCAAGCCAGCCACAACCCCTTGGCTGGCTTGAGCTTTTTTCTCTTCTCGGCTGGTGGAGTGACGGGAGCAGGTCACAGCAGCACCAGCTGGTCCGGACGTGGTTTCTCCTTTTGTTTCCGTCCGTCCCACATGGTGGTCATCCTGCCCATCTGCTTCTCGGTGATCTGAAGGACCGAAACCGCTCCCCGGCCGGGGCAGATTTCGACGAGCCGAATCAGTTCCCGTTCTGCACGGTCGGCGGTGCCGACGAACTTCCGATAGACGGAGAACTGCAGCATTTCGAACCCGCGCTTCCGGATCGACTTGTGGAACCGGCTGTAGATCTTGCGGTCCGCAGGGTCCGCGGTCGGAAGGTCGTAGAGCACGAGCAGCCACATGAAGCGAGGACGTCCCGATTCGTCAGGCCGCGAGCGGGCGGTCCGGATAGCGGACGTGCGTCTCGTTTCCGTCATCCAGAAATTCCCTGTATCCTCGTACCGCCTCCAGAATGGCGCGCTTCGCAGGGCCATCGTTGGCGAAGAGCCGAACGATGTCACCCTTGACGAGTGCGGGTTGGGCAAAAAGGTCATCGGCGGGCGCGACGGCGAGGATCCTGTCCACGCTCGGCCGGAAGGGCTCCATCAGGTCGCATGCCAGCGCCCAGGCGTTGGTGCGCCCAGCGTGCCCGAAACCCAGAGCAGGGTCGAGCCCGAGACTGACGAGGGCCCGGCCCACGGCAGCGAGCAGCACGGCGTAGCCCCAGTTGAGCAGTCCGTTGCGGGGGTCCTCGCCGTCACGGCGCTGGAACTGGTCGAAGAGTACGCGCCAGTAGATGGCGGCGGCCTGGGCTTCCACCGTTTCCCCGCCATCGAGCCCGACGCTGCCGGCGAGACGCTTCAACCGGCTCGCCGATTTCGCTCCCATCGACTCCAGGACCGACGCCTGGGCGAAGATCTTGGCGCGGATTGTCCGGCGCCAGAGGCGACGTCCCGCCGCTTCTCCGCGCAGGGCCCGTGCCTGAAGCCTCCTGACCTCGCCGCCGTTCCAACTGGCGTCGATCGGCAGAGCCAAAGACACCGGCAGGTGCCTGTGACAGAGGACGACGGGCACCCCGAGCCGTCCGCAGGCGGCGAGCGCCGCGGTCGTCACCGTCGACTCCTCGCTCTCGATCACCATGGCCAGCACGTTGGCGACCGGGAGTTCGACCTTTGTGGGGTCCGCTCGCCGCTCAACCACGATCCTCTCGTCGGAGAAGCGGATATGGCACCGGCTGGAGATCCCCAGGATTCTTTCGGCGCCTATGAAGTCGTCGACCGAGGACATCGCTTGGAAATTTCTCCAGTAATTTAGAGGGGAATTTCTTCACAGTGGGCTGAATGCGGTTGCTTTTGACCTGAATATCATCAACAGGAAATATTGTGATCTGGTTATTCTCGGAAAAAGCTGAAATTGTGCATAAAAAGCCGTTGTAAACTATGCAATCGCTATTTCTATAGAAAATTAATTCAGGAGAAAAATAAGAATTTCTTTTCGATATATCAGATTTAGAAAAATCATGAATTGATATTATCTCCAGTTCAGATACATTTTTTCTTGATGTAACTCCAAATTTACCACTTATGTTTAAAAATGATCCCGGGTTTGATTTATTTTTCACAAATATCTCAAAGGAAACAGGTTTCTTTCTCCCTCTGTAGCTGAGAGTCGTTGCCTTTCGAAGAGCGAGACAGGCCTGCCGCTCGGCCGGATCATTGATCTGATCGACAGCCGCTTCCAGCAGCGCTCGCAGCTGAGCTTTCGTGTAGGTCGGCCCGTTTTCGATTCCCCTGGCGTTGTTGACGATCTTTGACAGTCTCGCCAAGGCATCCTTGTCGGGGCGGAAGGCGTAGATGTTCTCGCCCCCCAACGCCCCGAAGCTGCCGCCCGGTCGATCGCCCGGGTTCCACTTGTTGTCGGGGCGGTGGGCGGTCGCGATTGTCGGCAGGATGTCGTCGAGACGGCGCAGGTTCTCCCGGAAGGCGTCGAAGACCGCCGGCCCGTCCGACACCTCGCCCAGCGCGTCTTCCAGAGGCTTGGCGGTGTACAGGTCTTCGTATCTGGTGCCCCGCAGGCGGGCAAAGGCGGGGCGCATCACATGCTCGTCGAAGTGCGCGATCAGGAAGGCGTCGACGGCATGGTTGCGGAGGTCCTTACGCTCCTTGTTGATGTCGAACATGCACCGTAGCGCGTGGACGGCCCACGGCTTGACCGTCAAGGTGCGCGGGCCGAGGCAACCCAGGTAGCGCGTGGTGACCTTGGTAGACCAGCCGATGTTGGCCACGTCTCGGGCCTGATGCTGCTCTTCGGGAACCGCCGCGTCCGGACCGAGCCTGGCGAAGAGTGCGGCTTGTTCGCCCGGCCGCACAGGCCCACGTCCGCTCCCCCTGGCGTCGTCAGGAGTGCCGGCCGGGTCGAGCAGGCTCTCCAGTCGGGTGGATCGCGTCCTTTCCAGGCTACCAAGGATCCGGGGATCGTCGGCGGCGGGGTTCGCTGCGCAGAGGGCCTCGAGCTCCTGTTGGAGGGATGTGATCCGCGCTCCGATGCGGTCCAACTCCCGCCTGGAAACTGACCCCCTTCTCAACCTTGTCTCGGCGGCCTTCAGACCTTCCAGCTGACGGCGCTTGCCGAAGAGAGCGAAGGTCATCAGTTCCGGACGCAGTTCCGGGAAGGCCTCCCAGGGCAGCCGTCTGCCCTTTCGCCGATTCAGGGCCGTCTTCGAGACGAAGAGATTGTCCTTCTGGAACTGCCCGAAGGCGGCCGGCACCACGTGGTCCAGCTGATAGATCGTCCCGTCGACGAGGTGGCTCTTCGCGATCTCGCTGCCGTCGTAGTCGCGCCAGCCCTGCCGTATGGCGGCGAGCCAGCGGTCGACGATGCGGTCCAGGCTCGGGCCCACGGGCATCCGCTGCCCGTCGAGCACCCGCGCTATATCGGCGACAACGGCCTCCCGGAGCGCCGTCCGATCTCGAACCACCTTGCCGTGCTTCTCCGCCGCTTCCTCAGACAGCGCCTCCCTGGCGACCTCGACGATGACCTGGGTGGGCAGGATTCCGCCCATCATGTCGATGATCGCATTCACGACCTTGCGCACCCGGTTGAGCACCACGTGGAGGTCGGGGTTCGCTGCCCGGCCGCACTCCCGCTCCTCCTCCGCCGTCCGTTCGAGAGGGGCGAAGTTGGCGGCCGGGACCGCGAGGTCCGGCATGACCCGGGCGTAGTAGGGCAGCCGCTCGTAGAGATCGATGTGCGGCGATTCCATCCCCCCTTCGCGCTGCAGAATTGCCAGCCGCTCCTCATGGGGCAGGCGTTGGCGGATCCCCTTCGAGAGCAGCCGCGCAGCCAGCGTCGAAATGTTTGCGAACTTGTCATCGAAGAGCTGGCTCGCCCGTTCATCCACGCGCTCCAGGGCGCCTGGACCGAAGGCGCGCTCGGCGTCGCGCTTCAGGCGCTCTTCGTCGTCGGGACTCCAAGCGCGTGGCGGGCTGTCAACCACGGGCATGGGGTGCCGACGGAGGAAGCGCATCGTCCAGCGGTCACGCTGTTCGATGTCCTCGATCTCCATCCAGCCAGGCCCAAGCACCTCTGCGAGGCCTACGTCCGTCTTGGCGCCGGCGAGCGCACGGGACTGGTCTTTCTCGGCGAGCCCCAGGCGGCGGAGGCCGAGCTCGCGCCCGACCGCCTGGACTGTGGATCGGTCCCGCGTGCACAGGTGATCGACAATCTGCTCGAAAACATGCTCGGGCAGTTCCCGCCCGTCCTGCCGGAGGTTGTCGACCTGCTGCAGGATGCGGAACTGCTGGAAACTCGGCAGGGCGCGGACGCAGCGTCGCTTTTGCGGGAGGAACTCGCAAAGCCCCGGTTCCTTCGGCCGCAGGGGACGGCGGAAGTCCGCCGCCTCACGGATTTCCTGCCAGGCCTCGTCCGAGATCGGGACGGCATCCTTCTGCGCTACCCTCAGCGCACAGGCCTCCTCCCACATCAGCTCGAATGTGGGAGAGAGCGTCTCCATCACCTGGAAACTGTGCTGCAGATCCTCCGGTTTCCGCTGTTTGACCTTGTGGGTCTCTTGCCAGGCGAGCGTCTTGTGCCGTTTGCGGATACGACGATGGTCGGCGATCAGGGCGTCGTGCTGGCACCGGTTCAGAAATTCCCCGACGGTACGGCAGCCGAACTTGTCGAGCGCAGCCTTGTAGGCCGCCGTTGCTTTCCGGCCGAAAGCGCTGGTCTCCTGAGCGCCCGTCCGGCCAAGAACCTGCATCCAGCCCCGTCGTTTCAGGACGTTGTAGAGCGCCCGGCCCAGGTCGTGTGGATGGCTCGCCGTACCCGGCTGCAGGAGCCTGACCCTCAGCACGTCAGCCTTGACGGGCACCGGCCCCTGCCGCCCAGGGATGGTGAGGCCGCGGGTCGCTTCCGCTGCCGTCGGATAGAGGCCGTGCCTTTGAAGAACCTGCTTCAGGGTCCAGCGACGCCTCTGTCTGGCATCCAGCGTGCGCCGTTTGGCACGCGCTTCGGCCCGCACCTTCGAGAGGGCCTTGCCGTCGCTGTTGCGCGCCTCGAACTTGTGCGTTCCCAGCGGAACAAAGAGGTGAGGGTCGGGCAGCTGCGTGCGCGTGGCACCGGGCGGCAGGCTGGCATTGTGAGCCGCGAGGGTTTCCGCCGTCATGAAGAAGGGGGTGCGCTCGCGTTCGAAGAGGATGCACCAGCCGATATTGCCGTTACCGAGATCCAGACCGATCCGATAGCCGGTGAAGACACCCAGGTTCGCGACCCTGGTCGAACGCCGCCTCCGGCCGATGGCGTTGTCGATCTCCTGTCGGCGGGCCGTGTCATCGTAGCGGCCCGGGATCCGGGCGAAAGGCGTCGGCATCCTCGGTCTCTCCGTCTGCGGATATCTCGCCTTTGATGCAACCGCAGTTCGAGGGTGTTGACAACCAACTCCGCGTCTATAACGTGTCCTCTGTATCGACTTGGAAGCTGCGGGACCCAACCCGATAAGGGTTTTCCCGTGAGATGACCTGCTTGGCGCTGCGGCAAAGAGCAAGAAAACGGCGGACCGTCTGGTCCGCCGTTTTCTCGTTGGCCCTTCAGATCGTCAGCACGATGCGGCCGGTGACCTGGCCGTGCTTGAGGCGGGCGAAGATGTCGTTGATGTTCTCCAGCGGTTCCGTGGCGACCGTGGTCTTCACCTTGCCCTCGGCGGCGAAGGCGATGGCCTCGGCCAAGTCGTTGCGGGTGCCGACGATGGAGCCGCGCACGGTGATGCGCTTGAGCACCACGTCGAAGATCGGCAGCGGGAAGTCGCCCGGCGGCAGGCCGCAGAGGCTGACCGTGCCGCCGCGCCGGGCGAGCTGCAGCGCCTGCGCGAAGGCGCCGGGCGAGACCGCCGTCACCAGCACCCCGTGGGCGCCGCCGCCGGTCTCCTTCAGCACCGAGGCGACCGCCCCTTCCTCGCGGGCGTCCACCGCGAGGTCGGCCCCCAGCTCCCGCGCCAGGGCCAGCTTGTCCGCGCCCACGTCGAGGGCGACCACGTGCCGGCCCATGGCCTTGGCGTACTGCACCGCCACGTGGCCGAGGCCGCCGACGCCCGAGATGGCGACCCAGTCGCCCGGCTTGGTGTCGGTTTCCTTCAGGCCCTTGTAGGTGGTCACCCCGGCGCAGAGGATCGGCGCCAGGCCGACGAAGTCGGGGTGGTCGGGCAGGCGCCCGACATAGGCGGCCGGGGCGAGCACGTACTCGGCATAGCCGCCGTCGACGCCGTAGCCCGTGTTGTGCTGGCTCTCGCACAGGGTCTCCCAGCCGCCGACGCAGTGCTCGCAGTGGCCGCAGGCGTCGTGCAGCCAGGGCACGCCGACCGGATCGCCCTCCTTCAGGCCTTTCACCCCGGCCCCAAGGGCGGCAATGACGCCCACCCCCTCGTGACCGGGGATGAAGGGCAGCTTCGGCTTCACCGGCCAGTCGCCGTCGGCGGCGTGCAGGTCGGTGTGGCAGACGCCGCTGGCCAGCACCCGCACCAGCACCTCGCCGGGGCCCGGCTCCGGCACCGGCACCTGCTCGATCGTCAGCGGCTGGCCGAAAGCGTGCACCACCGCAGCCTTCATGGTCTTCGCCATAGCACCTTCCCTTGCTGAACCTGGGGTCGGAGGGGAGGCTGCCCCGATCGGCGCGACCCGGCATTGACCCCGATCAAGCCGGCGCCGCCACAAGAGGGTCACTGCCTCATTGGCGCACTTACGGTAAGGTGCGCCCCACCCAACGGCCGGAGAAGGGGACGCCACCATGCGCCGACTGCTGATCACCGCCCTGCTGGCGACGACCGCCGCGACGGCGGCCGCAACCGCGTGCGCCGCCGAGGAGACCCTGTCCGCCGACAGCCGCGAGAGCCTGGGCCTGACGGTCTACCAGTCGGGCGTCGGCCTGGTGCACGACCGCCGCTCCGTCGCGCTGCAGCAGGGCGAGAACCGGCTGGTGGTGCTCGGCGTCAGCGACCAGATCCAGCCCGAGACCCTGATGCTGACCGGCGCCGCGGGCCTGCGCCTGCGCGAGCAGCGCTACCTGCCGGCCGACCTCACCCCCGATGCGCTGCTGCGCCGGGCGGTGGGCGAGACGGTGCTGGTGGCCCGCACCGACCCGCAGACCGGTGAGGACAGCTTCGAGGAGGCGACGCTGCTCTCCATGCTCGGCGGCCCGGTGGTGCGGATCGGCGACCGGATCGAGCTCTACCCGCCGGGCCGCATCGCGCTGAAGAGCCTGCCGGCCGACCTGCGCGCCGAGCCGGCCCTGGTCGTGGTCCTGGAGGCGCCGTCGGCCTCCACCGCCGACCTGACGCTCGCCTACCTGACCAGCGGGCTGAGCTGGAACGCCGACTATGTGGGCTCCCTGTCCGAGGACGGCGACAGGCTGGCGCTGACCGGCTTCGTCACCCTGCAGAACCAGACCGACGGGGCCTTCGAGCACGCCCACCTGCGCCTGCTGGCCGGCGACGTGGCGCAGGCCAAGGGGGCGCCGCCCCCGCCGCCGCCGATGCCGATGTTCGCCCGGGCGGCCGCGGCCGACGCCGAGTCCGCCCCGGTGCAGCAGGCGGCCTCCGACCGCTACCTCTACACCTACGACCGGCCGGTCGATCTGGCCGCCGGCGAGCGCAAGCAGATCACCCTGCTGCCCGAGCGCACCCTGCCGGCCGAGCGGCACTACCGGATCGAGGGACTGGCGATCGCCGACGGGCCGGGCGAACTCGGGCCGGTCTCGGCCGACATCGTCGTCGAGGCGAGGAACGAGGGCGATGGCGCCCGGCCGCTGCCCGCCGGCACGGTGCGGGTCTACGAGCCGGTGGCGGGCGCGGACACGATCTTCGCCGGGGCCGGCTCGATCGGCCACACCCCGGTGGGGGGCGAGGTGAAGCTGGCCCTGGGCAGCGCCTTCGACGTCACCGCCAGCATGAAGCAGACGGCCTACGACCGCCTGTCGGAGCGCAGCTACGAGACGGCGCGCCGCATCACCGTGAAGAACGCCAAGTCCGAGCCGGTGGCGGTCGAGGTGGTGGGGCGGATGCCGGGCGGCTGGCAGCTGCTGTCGGAGAGCCAGGGCCACACCAGCGAGAGCGCCAGCCAGCCGGTCTGGACCCTGCAGGTGCCGGCGAAGGGCGAGGCCGAGCTGACCTACAAGGTGCGGGTGACCTGGTAAGCCGTCCCGCCGCGACCGAACGATGCTCTCGCATGTGACCACCGGCCTGCTGCTGGCCACCGCCCTGGGATCGGGCCTGCTGGGCGGGCTCTTCTTCGCCTTCTCCAGCTTCGTGATGCGGGCGCTGGACCGGCGCCCGCCGGCCGAGGCTGTCGCCGCCATGCAGGCGATCAACGTGACCGTGCTGAACCCGCTCTTCTTCCTGGTCTTCTTCGGCACCGGCGTGACGGCGCTCACCCTCGGCCTGTTCAGCCTGAACGCGCCGACCGCCCCCTGCGCCCTTGCAGCGCTGATCGGGACGCTGCTGTACCTGCTGGGCGGGATCGGCGTCACGGTGGCGCGCAACGTGCCGCTGAACCAGCGGCTCGCCGCGGTCCGCGGCGACGAGCCCGACCCGGCGGCGGCCTGGCGCGCCTACTACGGCCCCTGGACCGCCTGGAACCACGTCCGCACGATCGCCTGCCTCGCGGCGTCGCTCGCCTTCATGGTGTCGCTGATCAGCCCCTGAGCGGGCGGAGGCCGGCAGGATCTGCCGGGACCTTCGAAGCGGCCCCTCAGCCAGCCGCGGCAGGGCGCCTCGCCGCCGGCGGCCTCACAGGGTCCTGGCGAGGGCTTCGAGCTGGTCGGCGCACTGCCCCCAGCCCTCGTGGAAGCCCATCTTCAGGTGGGTCTCCCGGTCCTCCGCCGTCCAGTGGCGGGCACGCGCGGTGTAGCGGGTCTTCCCGCCCTCGTCCGCCAGGGTGACGGTCGCCGTCATGAAGGGCTTCTCCGAGGGGATCCATCCGGTGGTGTAGGCGTCGGTCATGACGATCCGCTCGCCCGGCACCACCTCCAGATAGACGCCGGACATGGGCATGTCCTGGCCCTCCGGCGAGCGCATGACGAAGCGGTTGCCGCCGCCGGCCCGCACGTCGAGCTCGGCGGAATGCACCGTCCAGGGCTTCGGCGCGAACCACTGCTCCAGCAGGGCCGGCTCGGTCCAGGCGCGCCAGATGGCGGCGCGCGGCGCGTCCATCAGGCGGGTGTGCACCAGGTCGCGCGGGTCGTCGCTGTCGACTGCGCCCATGGCGCTCACAGCTCCACCAGGGTGCGGAAGCCGCCGAAGATCATGCGCTTGCCGTCGAAGGGCACGTCCTTCATGTCCTGCTGCAGGCGCGGGTCGGCCATGACCTTGGCGTTCGTCGCGTCGCGCGCCTCCCGAGAGGCGTGCAGGATCCAGGCGAAGATCACGACCTCGTCCTCCCTGACCTGCACCGACCGCGGGAAGGAGGTGAGCTCGCCGTAGGGCACGTCGTCGCCGACGCACTCGACGACGGCCAGCGCGCCGTACTCCTTCCAGATGGCGCCGGCCTTGCGGGCCAGTGCCTCGTAGTCCGCGAGCCTGGCCTTCGGCACGGGGATCACGAAGCCGTCGACGTAGGGCATGGGAACCTCCTCTCCTCCTGTCTGTCGTCCCGAGGACGAACGGTCGGCCCCGGCGCCGACAGAGCTACGACAGGAGGCTGAAGATTTTCTTGCGGGCGTCCCCGCTTACCGCACCAGGGAGGCGACGACCTCCGCCAGCGGCTCGGCGGGGCCCGGCGCGCCGAGCAGCACCGAGAGCAGGATCCGCGCCTTCACCCCGCGCAGGTCGCCGGCGAAGATGGCGCCGGCCGCCGCCAGGCCGGCCCCGCCGCTCTTGCCGTAGATCGGGGCCACGTGGCCATCGCGGCAGCGCGAGGTGATCAGCACCGGCACGCCACGGCCGATCGCCCGCTCCACCCCGCCCAGGACAGCCGGGGTGACGTTGCCGCGGCCGAAGGCCTCGATGACCAGCCCGCGCACGCCACTCTGCAGCGAGGCCTCGATGAAGCGGTCGTCGCTGCCCATGGCGAGCTTGATCAGGTCCACCCGCGTCTCGATCGCCGCGCAGGCGAAGGTGCGGCGGCCGGCGGGGCGGCGCCGCAGGATGAAGCGGCCCCTGTCGAGGTCGCCCAGCTTGCCGAGCTCGCCGGACTGGAAGGTCTCCAGCCGGGAGGTGTGGGTCTTGGTGACGTCGCGGGCGGCGTGGGCCTCGTCGGCGAAGACGATCATGGTCCCGAGGCCGCGCGCCTCGGCGCTCATCGCCACCTGCACGGCCCCCGCCAGATTGCGCGGCCCGTCGCCGTCAGGGTCGTCGTGCTGCCGCTGGGCGCCGGTCAGCACCACCGGCTTGTCGGAGGCGATCGTCAGGTCGGCGAGGTAGGCGGTCTCCTCCATGGTGTCGGTGCCGTGGGTCACCACCACGCCGCAGACCTCGTCCCGCTCCAGGACCTGCCGGATCTCGCAGACGAGGCGGAAGGCCGTGTCGAGGTCGAGGGCGAAGCTGCCGATCGCCATGAGGTCGACGACCTCCAGCCGCGCCTCCGGCAGGCGCGCCCGCACGGCGTCCAGCAGGGTGCTGCCCGCCGTGGTCACCCGCACGTCGCCGGCGGCCGGGTCGTAGCCCGAGCCGATGGTGCCGCCGGTCGTGATCAGCACCACGGTGCCGTCCTGTCGCTCGCCCTGCATCGCGTCCTCGTCGGAGTGGGTTTGTCGGAAGCCCGAAATTCGTCGCGAAGGGTACCCCGGCCTCTGCCGCCGGAGCGGGCTCAGAGGTGACGGCCGCCGTCCACCAGCACGGTGCTGCCCGTCATCAGCCGCAGGCCGGTGACAGCCGAGACGGCGGCCACGGCAATGTCGTCCGGCTCGGTCATGATCTTGAGCTGGGAGGCGCCGATCGCCTTCTCGACATCTTCGGGCCGGCGCCCGGGAACGAAGTCGGTCTTCACCGCGGCCGGTGAAATGCCGATGACCCGGACGGTGGGAGCCAGGACGCGCGCGAGGGACATGGCCATGGTGTCCAGGGCCGCCTTGGAGGCGCAGTAGGCGATGCTGCTGCCCAGCCCGTCGACCGCCGAGAGGGAGGAGATGTTGAGCACCACTGCGTCGCCGCTGCTGCGGAGCAGTGCCTCGAAAGCGCGGACGGTGGCGAAAGGACCGCGGACGTTGGTGACGAGGATCCGGTCGAAGGTCTCGTCATCGAGCGCCTGCAGGTCGGCGTGCGGTATGCCCTTGGTCGTGGCGCCGGAGTTGACCAGCACGTCGACCTTGCCGAAGCGCGCCTTCACGGCCGCGGCCGCTGCCTCTATGCCGGGGGTGTCGGTCAGGGGGATGTGCAGCGCCAGGTGATCTTCGCCCGGGAGGCCTGCCGCCAGCTCTTCCGCTTCGCGGCGGCTGCTGTTGTAGCCGACGACGACATGGGCGCCCGCCTCGGCAAAGCGTCGGGCGGTGGCGGCGCCGATGCCGCTGCTGCCTCCGACGATCACCGCCACCCGCCCTTCCAGGCTGTAGGGACCCAGGCCGCCTTTGCGGATCTCGCTCATTCGTCATCTCCCTGTCGGGCGGTTCCGCTGCCGGGCGGCCTCGCCGTCCCGCAAGAGGCTTTCATCGGAATTTCCTGTCAATGAGGATTGTTTGCGGGGGCGCCGGGCTGGTGGGGCCGGAGGTTCTCGCTTTCCTTCGACCAGCGAAAGCCGCAGCCGACCATCCCTGGATGGCGGGGGCGCGGCTTGACCGCGCCCCCGGCCGTGCTTAGCTGACGGTCTGGATTGTTATTGAGTTGCGAAGACCGCTGGACCCGATGGCCCGCCTGCCGATTCTCACCGCCCCCGACCCACGCCTGAAGCAGAAGGCGCGGCCTGTCGACCGTGTCGACGACGACCTGCGCCGGCTGCTCGACGACATGCTGGAGACCATGTACGCCGCGCCGGGCATCGGCCTGGCCGCGCCGCAGGTCGGGGTGCTCAAGCGGGCGCTGGTCATCGACCTGTCGAAGGGTGACGAGCCGAAGACGCCGCTGTTCATCGTCAATCCCGAGATCATCAAGGTCTCGGACGAAGACGCGCTCTACGAAGAGGGCTGCCTGTCGGTGCCGGAGCACTATGCCGAGGTCGCCCGCCCGCGGGCGGTGACGGTGCGCCACCTCGATCGCGAGGGGGAGATCCGCACGCTGGAGGCCGAGGGTCTGCTGGCGACCTGCCTGCAGCACGAGATCGACCATCTCGACGGCGTCCTCTTCCTCGACCACATCAGCGCGCTGAAGCGGAACATGGTGCTGCGCAAGCTGGTCAAGGCCCGCAAGAACGACGAACTGCCGGAGTACGCGGCGGCGGGCTGAGGCCGCCCGCAGGCTGGACGGGCTGCGGCCGCTGCGGCACTGTCGCCGCTGCCATGACAGACGCCCCCTTCCGCCACCTCTACCTCGTCGACGGCTCCGGATACATCTTCCGGGCCTACTTCGCCCTGCCGCCGATCACCACAAAGAGCGGCGTGCCCACCGGCGCCGTCTACGGCTTCACCAACATGCTGCTGAAGCTGTTGCGCGAGCGGGAGGTCGAGGGCCTGGCGGTGGTCTTCGACGCCGGGGCGCACACCTTCCGCAACGACCTCTTCGACGGCTACAAGGCGCAGCGGCCCGAGCCGCCGGAGGACCTGGTGCCGCAGTTCGCGCTGATCCGCGAGGCCGCGCGGGCCTTCGGCCTGCCGACCATCGAGCTGGACGGGTGGGAGGCCGACGACGTCATCGCCACTCTTGCCCGCCGGGCGCGGGAGGCGGGCGTGGAGGTGACCATCGTCTCCTCCGACAAGGACCTGATGCAGCTCGTGCGAAACGGAGTCGAGCTGCTCGATCCCATCAAGCAGAAGCCGATCGGCCCGGCCGAGGTGGAGGAGAAGTTCGGGGTGCCGCCGGCCCTGGTCGCCGACGTGCAGGCGCTGGCCGGGGATTCCGTCGACAACGTGCCCGGCGTGCCCGGCATCGGCGTAAAGACCGCGGCCGAGCTGATCCGCACCTTCGGCGACCTGGAGACGCTGCTGGACCGCGCCGGCGAGATCAAGCAGCCCAAGCGGCGCGAGCGTCTGCAGGAGTTCGCCGAGCAGGCGCGCCTGTCACGCAAGCTGGTGACGCTGAGCCAGGACGTGCCCCTCGCCGAGAGCCTGGACGCCTTCGTCAAGCACCTGCCCGAGCCGGACACCCTGCGGGAGTTCCTCGAACGCATGGAGTTCCGCAGCCTGCTCGGCCGGTTGCCGGAACTGCTGGGTGAGGCGGCGGCAGCCACCGCGAGCGCACCTCCGCCGGCCGCGGAGCCGCCTGCCGCACCGGCAGCGGCGGGTGGCTACCGGCTGGTCCAGGACGAGGTGGAGTTGGCGGCCTGCATCGAGGCCGCGCGCGCCGCAGGCCGGGTGGCGGTCGACACCGAGACCACTTCGCTGGACCCGCAGCAGGCCGAACTGGTGGGCTTCAGCCTCTCCTACGCCGAGGGCGAGGGCTGCTACGTTCCCCTCGGGCACAAGGCGCCGGAGGCCGGCGACGGCCTCGACTTCGAGGGCGCGGCGGCGCCGAAGCAGGTGCCGCTGGCCCGGGCGCTGGCGCTGCTGAAGCCGCTGCTGGCCGACGAGGCGGTGCTGAAGATCGGCCAGAACCTGAAGTACGACATGCGGGTGCTGGGGCGCTACGGCCTGACCGTCGCCCCCTACGACGACACCATGCTGCTGTCCTATGCCCTGGACGGGGGCAAGCACGGCCACGGCATGGACGAGCTGTCGGAGCGGCACCTGGGACACAAGCCGATCAGCTACGACGCAGTGACGGGCACCGGCAAAGCGCGGGTCACCTTCGACCGGGTGCCCCTGGACAAGGCCCTCGCCTACGCCGCGGAGGATGCCGACGTCACCTTCCGCCTGTGGCGGTTCCTCAAGCCGCGGCTGCCGCTGGAACGGGTGACCACGGTCTACGAGACCCTGGAGCGGCCGCTGGTTCCCGTCCTGGCCGAAATGGAGGCGCATGGGATCCGGGTCGACCGGGAGGTGCTGCGGCGGTTGTCCAACGACTTCGCCGGCCGCCTGGAGGCGCTGGAGCAGGAGATCTACAGGCTGGCCGGCCGCCCCTTCACCATCGGCAGCCCCAAGCAACTCGGCGAGATCCTCTTCACCGAGATGAGCCTCGACGGCGGCGGCCGGAAGGGCAAGTCGGGGACCCTGTCGACCGGTGCCGACATCCTGGAGAGCCTCGCCGCGCAGGGCCACGAGCTGCCGCGCAAGGTGTTGGACTGGCGCCAGCTCGCCAAGCTGAAGTCGACCTACACCGACGCCCTGCAGCAGCAGATCGACCCCGCCACCGGCCGCGTCCACACCTGCTACGGTCAGGCGGTCGCATCCACGGGCCGCCTCTCGTCGACCGATCCGAACCTGCAGAACATCCCGGTGCGCACCGAGGAAGGCCGCAAGATCCGCGCCGCCTTCGTGGCGGAGCCCGGCCACAAGCTGCTGTCGGTCGACTACAGCCAGATCGAGTTGCGCCTGACCGCCCATATCGCCGAGGTGCCTGCCCTGCGGCAGGCCTTCGCCGACGGCCTGGACATCCACGCCATGACCGCCTCGGAAGTGTTCGGCGTGCCGCTCGACAAGATGGACCCCGAGACCCGGCGGCGCGCCAAGGCGATCAACTTCGGCATCATCTACGGCATCTCCGCTTTCGGCCTGGCCAATAATCTCGGCATACCCCAGGCGGAGGCCCGGGCCTTCATCGAGGCCTATTTCGCGCGCTTTCCGGGCATTCGGGACTACATGGACCGCATGCGAAAGCGGGGCCGGGAGCAGGGGCACGTCACCACGCTGTTCGGCCGCAAGGTGCACGTGCCTGCTCTGCTGGAGAAGAACCCGGCGCGGCGGGCCTTCGGCGAGCGTGCAGCGATAAACGCCCCCATCCAGGGGACCGCGGCGGACATCATCAAGCGCGCGATGGTCCGGGTCGGCCCGGCACTGAAGGAAGCCGGCCTCTCCGCGAAACTGCTGCTGCAGGTCCACGACGAACTGCTGTTCGAGGTGCCGGACGGCGAAATCGAGGCTTCCGGCCGAATCGTGAAGCAGGTCATGGAGGGCGCCTGCGCCCCCGTGGTCGAGTTGTCCGTCCCGCTGGTGGCGGATGTCGGCGTCGGCGAGAGCTGGGCCGCCGCCCACTGACGGCGCCCCTGCCGGTCGCGCCGTCAGATGTCGAGGGTTTCCCCCGGCGTGGGCGGGGAGGGCTGCCGTTCGCGGCGCTGCTCGCGCAGCCAGGCGTCGAGCTTCGCCAGAGCCTCCGCTGCCTCCCGCTGCGCCTGTTCCAGAGTCTCGGTGGCCTGCTGCGACAGCCGGTGCAGGGCCAGCGCGGCTTGCGCACGCAGAACTTCGAGTCTCAGCCGCGTCTCTTCGAGAGCGGCGCTGTTGTCCGGATCCTGCTGGATGCGCGACTGCAGGTCGGCGAGGTCGCGATCCACCGCCTCGAGCGCCTGACGGGCCTGTTCGACCGCTTCCTGCGCCCCGCCGCGCGCGGCCTCCCGCAGTGCGTCGATCGCGGCGGCGAGGTGGTCGGTGACACTGGACTGGGGCGGCGACGGTTCGGTCTCTGCGCGCAGCGGCTGGACAGTCCCGACCGTTAGCAGAGCGACAACGGTGATCAATGGACCCAGCCTGCAACCACGTCGCGTCATGAAAGGCCTCCCTGTCTGCCTCCGGCCCCTCCACATGGGTCCGGGCGCGCATCTCGTAAAGGCAGGCCTGTTGATCTGCCGTGGGAGTCGGGACTATAGAAGCCGTGATTCTTCCCGAGGGGACAGGCCCTTCTTCTCTACCTGCAGTTCAGGTCAGGAGAAGGGGGCGACAACTGCAGGCCTCGCCGAGGCAAACGAAAAACAGGCGGTCACATGAGACGACAAGCCGGTCTGGGAATGGCGACGGCACTCGGCCTGATGCTGCTGGCCGCCTGCGCATCCGACGAGGAATACTTTGCCGCCGGTCGAACCGACCCGGTTTCGACCGATGGCACCGTCTCGTCGGCGCAACCGGTGGAGTTGGACGAGGACGTTCCGGAGGTGGCTTCTGTGGACGCCGGACCGGGGCCGGAGCAGCTGTGCAGCGATTTCGTCGTCGCCCATCACGGGGGAGCACAGGGGAAGAAGGCGCCGGAGGTGATCGCCGAGGCGCGGGCGGCCGGGGTCGACGCCTCCCGTCTGGTGCCGATCGGCACGCCCGCGAAGGACGCTCTGTCGGTGCCGGGACGCTTGAGCATCATGGTCTACGGCACCGACGAGGTCGTCGGAGTCTATTGCGGCTGATGCATCAGATGGTGGCGGCTGTCTTCCGCGGACCCGCCAGCAGCCAGATGATGAAGCCGATCACGGGTAGGATGATGATCAGCAGGATCCACAGGATCTTGCCCCCGGTCGACGCGCCGCTCTGCACGATCTGGATGATCGCCCAGATGTCGGCAATGAGAACCAACAGACCGATCAGGCCTTCGAGCATCTCTGTTCCTTTCCGTTAGTATGATGATCCGACGGCCTCAGTTGCGAGGGTTGTCGTCGAGAGCCTTGGCGTTCTCCCGGAGCCAGTCATCGAGGTCGGAGAAAGCCTCCGCCGCTTCGGCGCGTGCCGAGTCCCAGGTATCGTTGGTGCCGCGAGCCAGGCGGTGCAATGCCAGCTCCGCCCTGGTCTTCAACAACTCCAGCTGGAGCCGCTTTTCGGTCCAGTCGACGTCGTCGACCCGATCACCCACGGCGTCCGCCTGAGCGTCAGCACGCCGTCCGAGCTCGTCCAGCTCGCCGTCGACGCCGTTGAGGGCGCGCTGGCCATAGTCAAGGGCTTCGGCGCTGGTGTCCCGGGCAGCCCGCCCGACCGCATCCGCGGCATGGGAAATCTCGTCCCAAAGATCGTGCTGCCGGTCCGCCGTCGCCGGAGGGGCGACCGGCTCGGCCGCCGTGGCGACCGCCGCCCCGGCAAGGAGCGGTGCGACGGCCACGGCCGCCGCCAGAAGTGTGCGCAGCATGAAATCTCCCCTCGGTGATGTCGAGAGCGCCACGACGGGCACACCCTCTTGAACCCGGGTGAGACAACGCATTTGGCGAAAAGCGGTTCCCGCGGAGCCTGTCCGGCCAGAACAGGTCTGCCGCGGCCCGAATGGAACGAGATCGTCTGAACTAGAAGAGATCGGCGATCGTCAGAAGGATCTCGGCGGAGCCCGCGGCGAGGGTCAGCGCCAGCTTCGCCGTGACAGCCGCGAGGATGCGGGTCCTGGCGGCGCCGAAGGCGGGGTAGAGGGCCCTCGATGAACGCCGACCGCCACCCGCCATCCTCTCGAGGGCGTCCTTGGTGATGGCGCAGGGTAGCTTCCGCCCGTCGTGATCGACGTCAAAGGCAATGACCTGCCTGGAGGGCAGCCAGATCGGCGGGTCGCGCGTGAATTCGGTCATCGGGGCAATCCATCAGTGGCGCGCGGTGAAGGCTAGGCCTCCTCCGACGCCTCTGTCCAGCGCCTGCCGAGCCCGGGCGACGGCCGCCCGGAGCGGCAGCGCCGCGACGGAACCAAAAGAGGACACGGCTGTTACTGCTGCCTAGCGTCCAGGCCCACTGAGCGGGCCGCACTACGGGATCGACAACCATGAGCGAAGCCCAGGCGACCACCAATCACGACGAGATCCGGAAGTGGGTGGAGGAGCGAGGCGGCCGGCCATCGCGTGTCACCGATACGGCGGGTGGCGACACGGTCGGGGTGCTGCGCATCGACTTCGGCGAGCCTGAAGAGCGCCTCGAGGAGATCTCCTGGGAGGAGTTCTTCCAGACCTTCGAGAAAAGCGACCTCGCATTCCTGCACCAGAACAGGACGGCCGACGGCCACGTGAGCCGCTTCTTCAAGCTGATCCGGCGCGACGGGAACTGACGACCTACGATCAGGCGACCGTCCCTCAATCCCCGGGGAGAATTCATGGCGAAGAGAGTTCTGATCACCGGCGGCGCCGGCTTCATCGGGCGGCGCGTCGCTGCCGTTCTGCTCGATGGCGGCTACGAGGTGCGGGTGTTCGACAACCTGCTGCCGCAGGTCCACGGCGAAGCCGGTAGGCTGCCCGCGGAAATCGCCGAGGCCGAATTCCGGCAGGGCGACATCAGGGACGGCGACGCTCTTGCCGCGGCTCTGACGGGCTGCGACCGCGTGGTTCATCTGGCGGCAGAAGTCGGTGTCGGGCAGAGCATGTACGCGATCGACCGCTACGTGGGCGTCAACGATCTCGGCACCGCGGTGCTCTTTCAGGCGCTAGCCGAACGCCCGGTCGAGCGCGTGGTGGTCGCGTCGTCCATGAGCGTCTACGGCGAGGGCCTCTATCGTACCCGTGACGGCAGGCTCGTTAAGGATGCGGTGCGCGGGCCCGCGGCCTTGGCGGGCACGGATCAGCGCTGGGACCCGCGGGACGAGGACGGGCGGCCGCTGGTCCCGCTGCCGACGCCGGAGACCAAGCCGACCAGCCTCGCCTCGGTCTACGCCCTCACCAAGTTCGTGCAGGAGCGCCTGACCCTGATGGTCGCGCCGGCCTACGGGATGGAAGGGGTGGCGCTGCGGCTGTTCAACGTCTTCGGGCCGGGCCAAGCGCTGTCGAACCCCTACACGGGCGTCCTCGCCATCTTCGCCTCGCGTCTCCTGAACGGACAGCGGCCGCTCGTGTTCGAGGACGGCGAGCAGCGCCGGGACTTCGTGCACGTCGACGACGTCGCCCATGCCTTCAAGCTGGCGCTGGAAAGGCCCGAGGCGGCAGGCGGCGTTTTCAACGTCGGCAGCGGCCGAGACGTCTCGATCAATGAAGTCGGCCGCATCATCGCGCAGGCCATGGGCCGTCCGGACCTGACGCCGGAGGTCATCGGCAAGGCCCGGATCGGCGATATCCGCCATTGCTTCGCCGATGTGTCCCTCGCGGAGCAGCGCCTCGGCTTCCGCCCCGAAAGGACGCTGGAGGGGGCGATCGGGCCTCTGGCGGAGTGGGTGGCGAGCCAGACGGCCGTCGATCGCGTGGCCGATGCGCGCCGCGAGTTGGAAGCGCGGGGGCTGGTCGCATGACGGACGGCCAGCAAGCCGGCCTCTTCGGAGTGGTCGAATGGTTTCGCCCGGGCGAGCGGGACCGGGTTGAGCGCGCGGTAGAGCGGCTCCAGGCCCTCGGGGTCGAGCGGCTGCGCACGCATCTCTCGTGGGCCGAATATCACGCGGAAGGCGGCCGGGAATGGTACGACTGGCTGCTGCCAACCCTGGGGCAGTCGTTCGACCTGCTGCCGTGTCTGCACTTCACGCCCCCATCCCTGTCGGAGACCGGGCGCAGTTCCGGGGCGCCGCGCCGGCTGGGCGACTTCGCCGACTTCGTCGATCACGCCATCGACCGGTACGGCACTTGCTTTTCGGCCCTCGAGCTGTGGAACGAGCCGAACAATCTGCTCGACTGGGACTGGCGGTACGACGCCGACTGGCTGAAATTCTGCGAGATGGTGGGGGCTGCCGGCCACTGGGCGCGTCAGCGCGGCAAGACCGTCGCTCTCGGCGGTCCCTGCCCCACGGACCCGAACTGGCTGCGCCTGATGGGCGAACGCGGCGTTCTCGGCGTCGTCGATGCGGTGGGCGTGCATGGCTTTCCCGGCACCTGGGATTCGGAGGAGGCGACCTGGCCGGGGTGGGCGCCCCTTCTGCAGCAGGTGCGGGAGGTCGTCCACGCCTTCAACCCGAAGCTGGAGCTTTGGATAACCGAGACCGGCTATTCGACTTGGCGCCACGATCCCTACCGGCAGGTAACGTCTTTCCTGGAGGCGCTCGAGGCGCCCGCCGACCGCCTCTACTGGTACGCGCTGCAGGATCTGCCGACGACCGTCCCCGTGCAGGAAGGGCTGCGCTTCGACGAACGCCACTACCGCTTCGGCCTCTACGACAGCGGCGGCCGCCCGAAGCTGCTCGCCCGACTGCTGGAAGCCGGCGGCCTGGAGGTTGTCCGCCAGACGGCGCAGCAGGGGGCCTCCGCGCCGGCGATCGCCCGCAGCGAACCGATTCTGATCACCGGCGGGGCCGGATTCATCGGCAGCAACCTGGCCGACCGCCTGGCGGGCGAAGGCTACGACGTCGTCGTCTACGACATGCTCGCCCGGCCGGGCGTCGAGACGAACCTCGAGTGGCTGAAGGCCCGCCATCCTCGACGGATCTCCGCTGCCATCGCCGACGTGCGGGACCAGGACGCTCTCGCGGAGGCGGCGCAGCGGGCTCAGGCGGTGTTCCATTTCGCCGCCCAGGTGGCGGTCACCAGCAGCCTCGACCACCCGTTCGAGGACTTCGACATCAACGCCCGGGGAACCCTGCTGCTCCTGGAGACCTTGCGCCGCCGCCGCGACCCGCCTCCGTTGCTGTTCGCCAGCACCAACAAGGTCTATGGCGACCTGGGAGATATCGTGCTCACCGACAGCGAGGGGCCGGGCTACCTGCCGGTCGACCACGCGCTGAGGCGGCACGGCGTGCCCGAGGACCGGCCGCTCGACTTCCACAGCCCCTATGGATGCTCGAAGGGTGCCGCGGACCAGTACGTGCTGGACTACGCCCGCTCGTTCGGTCTGCCGACGGCCGTGCTGCGCATGAGCTGCATCTACGGCTACCGGCAGTTCGGCACCGAGGACCAGGGCTGGGTCGCGCATTTCCTGCTGCGCGCCCTGGCGGGCGAGCCGATCACCCTCTACGGCGACGGCCGGCAGGTGCGGGACATCCTTTTCGTCGAGGACGCGGTCGCCGCCTACCATGCCGCCTGGCAGCGCATCGGCCGGATTTCCGGGCGCGCTTTCAACCTGGGCGGCGGCCCTTCGAACGCGGTCAGTCTGCTGCAGGTCATCGCTGCAATCGAGGAACTGGTCGGCCGACCGGTCGCCCGCTCCTACGGCCCGTGGCGCCAGGGGGACCAGAAATACTTCGTGGCCGATACCCGCCGGGCTCAGGCGGCGCTGCAACTCGCCGACCCGCGCCCCTGGCAAAGCGGCCTCGCCGCCTTGCACGACTGGGCCACCCGGCATGTGGCGAGCCGTCCCGCCGCACCTGCAATGGAACGTGAACTGGAGGTGCAGTTGACATGAGAGTCGCACTCGTCAACCCCGCCTGGACCTTCGACAACTCCATCTACTTCGGCTGTCGCGACCCGCACCTGCCGCTGGAACTCGGCTACTGCCGCGCCCTGCTGGAGCGCGACGGGCACGAGGTGCTGCTGGTCGACGGTCACATCACCGATCGGTCGGACGCGGCGCTGGCCGAAGAGGTCGCGGCCTTCGATCCCGGCATGACGGTGGTGACGACCGCCCCCACCTATCTGTTCTGGCGGTGCGCGCCGCCCGAGCTGACCGTGCCGCGCCGTTTCCTGGACGCGCTCACCGGCCGGGGCGGCATGACCGTGGCGGTTGGCCCGCACGGATCGGCAACCCCGCGTGCGACGCTGCGCAAGCTGGGCGTGGAGCTTGTTGTCCGCGGCGAATGCGAGGAAGCGGTCGCCGCCCTCGCGGGCGCCGAAGACCCGCACAGCGTCTCCGGCACCGGCTGGCTGGAGGGGGGCGAGCTCCGGGTCAACGGTCCGACCGCCGCCGGCGCCTTCGTCTCCTTGCCGGCCCTCGCCTGGCCGGAGGACTGGGTGGGCAGCCATCGCCACCATCACCATCGCTTCGACCGCGAACCGGACGCCCCGGGAGCTGAGGTGGAGGCTTCGCGCGGCTGCCCCTATTCCTGTTCGTTCTGTGCGAAGATCGATTTCCGTGACAAGTACAGGCGCCGCGACCTGTCCATCCTTCTGCAGGAGATTGACGGGCTGATCGGTCAGGGTGTCCGCTACCTCTATTTCGTCGACGAGATCTTCCTGCCCCAGGCACCTCTGCTTGAAGCGCTTGCCGAACGGGACGTGAGCTTCGGCGTGCAGACCCGCATCGACCTTTGGAAGCCGGCGATGATCGAACTGCTCGGGCGGGCCGGCTGCGTCTCCATCGAGGCCGGCGTCGAGAGCCTGACCGAGGAGGGGCGCGACAGCCTCAACAAGCGGTGCCGGCTGTCCACGGACGAATTGAGCGACCTGCTGATCCTGGCCAAGCAGGGCGTCCCTTTCGTCCAGGCCAATCTGATCGCCACCGCCGAAGACGATCCGGCCCTGGTGGCCCGCTGGCGGGACAAGCTGCGCAGCCACGGCGTCTGGGCGAACGACCCCGTGCCGCTCTACCCCTATCCCTCTTCCCCCGACTATCGCCGCCTTTGGGGCGCGCCCGACGATCGCGCCTGGGAACGGGCGCACGAGCACTACCTCGGCCAGTTCGAGCGGTTCAGCGACATCCAGGAAGAGCGACCCCTGCCGTTGCCGGAACTGGAGGCGGCATGCAGGACCTAGCCGCCACGTCCCACCGGTTGCTGCTCAGCTGCGATGCGGTCGGCGGGGTCTGGCAGTACAGCCTGGACGTCGCCGCGGCGCGCGGGGCCCAGGGCGCCCAGACCTTGCTGGCAGTCCTCGGTCCGCCGCCGAACGCGGATCAGCGCCAGGAAGCGGCGGCGCTCCCCGGCGTGGAACTGATAGAGACGGGGTTGCCGCTGGACTGGACAGCGAAGTGCCCCGGAGAGGTGCTCGATGCAGCCGAGAACCTCGCCCGGCTCGCGGGTCGGGAGCAGGCCGACCTTGTGCAGGTGCATGCCCCGGCGCTGGTGGGTCGTGCCGTCTGGCCGGCGCCGCTCCTGGCGGTGGCGCATTCCTGTGTGGCAACCTGGTGGCGTGCCGCCGGCAGCGGCCCTCTTCCCGACGATCTTGCCTGGCGGGCCGAGTTGACCGGCCTCGGCCTCCGGCGAGCCGACCTCGCGGTGGCACCCAGCCGGGCCTTCGCCGCGGATTTGGCGGCGGCGTACGGGCTCGACCGCCCGGTCGCGGTCGTCCACAACGGGCGCGCGCTGCCTTCGCAGCCTCAGGGGCCCGCACCCGATGGCCCCGTCCTGACGGTCGGACGGCTGTGGGACCGGGCTAAGAACGCGCAGTTGCTCGACAGGGTGGCTGCCCGGGTCCGGGGGCCGATCGTGGCGGCCGGGCCGCTGACCGGGCCGCACGGCGAGAGCGCCACCCTTCCCGCGCTGCAGACTGTCGGCACGCTCGGACGATCCCGGTTGGAGGACTGCTACCGGGGCGCTGCCGTTTTCGCGTCCCCTGCCGTCTACGAGCCTTTCGGGCTGGCGGTACTCGAGGCGGCCGGTCACGGCCTGCCCCTGGTTCTGTCCGACATCCCGACCTTCCGCGAGCTCTGGGGGGGCGCCGCCCTCCTGCTGCCAGCGGACGACGACGGTGCCTGGGTCGCGACGCTCACGATGCTGCTGAACGACCGGGAACGGCGGACCGCACTGGGAGAGGCGGCTCGTGCACGGTCGCTCCGCTACGGCCGGGAGGCGATGGCGGCGCGGCTTGCGGTACTGCACGGGGATCTTGTGAACGCCGTGAGGCTGGCGGCGACCGGTTGACGGAGGGGGCCATGCGGTTCGTCTATTTCACCCATTCCCTGGTGTCCTGCTGGAACCATGGCAACGCCCATTTCCTGCGCGGCCTCGTCAGGGAACTGCAGCGGGCCGGGGAGGAGGTGCGTGTGCTCGAGCCGGCCGACGGCTGGAGCCGGGCCAACCTGATCGCCGACGGAGGAAGCGCGGCCCTCGACAGCTTCGCCCGCGCCTTCCCCGATCATCCGGTGGCAACCTACGACGGGCTGCCCGACCTGGACGAGGCCCTGGATGGGGCGGACGTCGTGATCGTACACGAATGGACCGCACCGGAAATCGTGGCGGCTGTCGGCCGCTACAGGGCGTCGGGCGGCCGGTTCACGCTGCTGTTCCACGACACCCACCATCGGGCTGTGAGCGATCCCGCAGCCATGCAGGCCCTCGACCTCTCGGGCTACGACGGGGTCCTGGCGTTCGGGGAAACCCTGGCGGAGGTCTACCGACGCTGGGGCTGGGGCGAGCGCGTCTTCGTCTGGCATGAAGCCGCGGACGTCGCCCTGTTCCACCCGCCGCACGACCCGGAGCCGGAGAGGCAGGGGCTGGTCTGGATCGGCAACTGGGGAGACGGTGAGCGGACCGCGGAACTGGAGAGTTACCTCCTGCGCCCGGCGGCGACCGTCGGTCTGCCGCTCGACGTCCATGGCGTTCGCTACCCGCCCGAAGCCGTGGCCACGCTGCAGCGGTACGGCGCTCGCTATCACGGGTGGCTGCCGAACGCCGAGGTGCCGGAGACCTTCGCCCGGCACATGGCCACGGTACACGTGCCGCGGCGGTTCTACGCGCGCACCCTGCCGGGCGTACCCACGATCCGTGTGTTCGAGGCCCTCGCCTGCGGCATCCCGCTGGTCAGCGCGCCGTGGGACGACAGCGAAGGGCTTTTCCGGGAAGGCGATTTCCTGCGCGCCCGCACGCCTCAGGAGATGGAGGCCCATCTGCGCGCCCTGAGCTCGGACGCCGACCTGCGGCAGGCGCTGTCGCAAAACGGCCGGGATACGGTCACCAGCCGTCACACCTGCGCCCATCGTGTGGAGGAACTCATGGCCATCCTGGCCTTCATCGAGCGGCGCCAACAGCGGGGAGCGGCATAATGCGCCTCGGTTTCTACGGATCGAGCCTCCTATCCGCATACTGGAATGGAGCGGCGACCTACTATCGTGGGCTGCTGGGCGCCGTTTCGCAGCTCGGGTGGGACATCACCTTCTTCGAGCCGGACGCCTTCGACCGCCAGCAGAATCGTGACATCGACCCGCCGGACTGGTGCCGTGTCGTCGTCTATCCGGCCACCAGCGACGGCTTGCGCAGCGTGCTGGCGGAGGCAGGCAGCTTCGATGTCGTGGTCAAGGCGAGCGGCGTCGGCGTCTTTGACGACGAGCTGCTGGACGGCGTGCTCCAGGGGGCACGGCCGGGTGCCCTGCGCCTTTTCTGGGACGTCGATGCGCCGGCGACGCTCGCGGAGGCGCGGTGTGCGGATGCCCATCCGGTGCGCCGGGCGATGGACCACCTCGACCTCGTGATGACCTACGGCGGCGGCCCCCCGGTGGTGGCCGCCTATCTGGAGCTCGGCGCGCGCGCCTGCCATCCCATCTACAATGCGGTGGACGCCGCCACCCACCACCCGGTTTCCCCCGACCCGGCCTTCCAGTCGGACCTCGGCTTCCTGGGCAATCGGCTGCCCGACCGCGAGGCGCGGGTCGACAGCTTCTTCTTCGAGGCGGCACGCCGGCTGCCGGATCGGACCTTCCTGCTCGGCGGGTCGGGCTGGCACGACGCCCGCCTGCCGGGCAACGTCCGGGCGATCGGGCACGTGCCCACAGGCCGCCACAACGCCTTCAATGGGACGCCCCTGGCGGTGCTGAACGTGGCGCGGGAGTCGATGGCCGCCGTGGGCTACTCCCCCGCGACCCGCGTCTTCGAAGCGGCCGGTGCGGCTGCCTGCCTGATCACCGACAAGTGGGAGGGGATCGAGCTCTTCCTGCGCCCGGACGAGGAGGTCCTCGTGGCGCGCGACGGCGCGGACGTCGCCGACCTGCTCGCCGGCCTGAACCGCGAGCGCGCCGCCGCCATCGGCCGGCGGGCGGCCCAACGGGTCCTGGCGGAACACACCTACGGGCAGCGGGCGGCGGAGGTCGACAGCATCCTGCGCGGTGAGCTGGCGCAACGGCGCGAGGTCGTGGCGGCATGAGCGGCAGAATGAAGCTCGTCGTCCTGGGGCTCAGCCTCTCGTCGTCCTGGGGCAACGGGCACGCCACGACCTACCGTGCCTTGCTGAGGGCCTTCGCGGCGCGCGGCCATGAGGTGCTTTTCCTCGAGCGGGACAAGCCCTGGTACGCGGGGAACCGCGATCTGCCGGACCCCGACTTCTGCCGGCTGGTCCTCTACGACGACCTCGCCGACCTGGACCGCTACCGCCAGGTGATGGCGGGGGCGGATGCGGTGCTGGTCGGCTCCTACGTCCCCGACGGCATCGCGGTGGGGCAGCTCGTGCAGACGGCGGCGGAGGGCGTGACCGCCTTCTACGACATCGACACGCCGGTGACCCTGGCGCGGCTGGCGCGAGGGGAGGCCGACTACGTCTCGCCGGACCTGATCCGTTGTTACGACCTCTACCTGTCCTTCACGGGTGGGCCGACCCTGCAGCGGCTGGAGACGGACTTCGGCTCGCCGCGGGCCCGGGCTCTCTATTGTTCGGTCGACCCGGCGGCCTACCGGCCGCTGTCGGTCCCGCAGCGCTGGGACCTGGGCTATCTGGGAACCTACAGCGCCGACCGGCAGCCGACGGTGGAACGGTTGCTGATCGAACCGGCCCGTCGCCGTCCGGATCTTCGCTTCGTGGTGGCCGGTCCCCAGTACCCCGCGGAGATCGAGTGGCCGGCGAACGTCGAGCGGATCGAGCACCTGCCACCGGATGAACACGCCGCCTTCTATTCGGCCTGCGCCTACACGCTCAACGTCACGCGCGCCGACATGCGTGCGGCCGGCTGGAGCCCGTCAGTCCGCCTGTTCGAGGCGGCGGCCTGCGGCACGCCGATCGTCTCCGACCAGTGGCCCGGCCTGGAGGATCTGCTGAGGCCGGGTGAGGAGGTGCTGACACCGGCAGGGCCGGACGAGGTTCTGGCATTGCTGGATGCGCCGGTGGATCGGCGCCTGCAGGTCGCCCGGGCCGCCCGGCGGCGGGTGCTCGGTGCCCACACCGCGATGCACAGGGCGGCTCAGCTCGAGGCCTTCCTGCGCGAGGCGGGTGCCCTCGACGCCCGCCGGTCTCCGTTGCGCGCCACAGCCTGAGGACAGCGAGAAGGACCGCTCTTTTGACCTCCATCCTGGACCGCCGAAGTCTGGCGGGCGAGATCGAGCGACTGGGGCCGTGGTTCCACAACCTTCACCTGCCCGGTGGAGTCCAGACGGCACCCGACCACTACTTCGGCGATTTCCCGGCGTTCAAGTGGCGGCAGATCGCGAACGCCCTCCCGGACGATCTGCGTGGCCGCCGTGTGCTCGACATCGGCTGCAATGCCGGCTTCTATTCCTTCGCCCTCGCCGAACGTGGCGCCGACGTGTTGGGCATCGACGCCGATCCCCAGTTTCTACGACAGGCGCGCTGGGCGGCCGAGGTGATGGGGCTTCCCCGGGTTCGTTTCGAGCGCTGCTCCGTCTACGACATCGATAAGCTGTCCGGCCGCTTCGACATCGTGGTCTTCATGGGGGTGTTCTATCACCTGCGCTATCCGCTGCTCGCCCTAGACCTGATCGCCGAGCGGCGGCCGGATCTCCTGCTGTTCCAGAGCCTCACCTTCGGCGAAGGCGGGACGGATCCGGGCCCGCGCGAAGCCTTGGACTTCTCCACCCGGCGACGGCTGGGCGACCCGGATTGGCCGCACTTGGCCTTCGTCGAAGGGGTCTTCAACAACGACCCCACGAATTGGTGGGTCCCCAACGCCCCAGCCGCCGAGGCGATGCTGCGGGCGGCGGGCTTCGCCGTCACTGCACGCCCGGCGCCGGAAACTTATCTTTGCGAACCGGTGAACCGGTGGAAGCAGGGCGGCGTTGAAGAACCACCCGACGTTCCCGCCGCGGCGGCTCTGGCCCGGCGGCTGCACCCTTAGCCCGAAGGCCGACACAATGTTCGATCAGGATCCGAAGCGCGTGCTGGTGGCCGGGGGAGCCGGGTTCATCGGCTCCCACCTGTGTGACCATTTCCTCGCCAAAGGTCATCACGTCATCTGCCTGGACAATTTCCAGACCGGGCGTCTCGACAACGTCTGTCAGCACTCGGACAACCCCCGCTTCAAGCTGATCGACGCCGACATCCAGGCTCCATTGCCCGGCTGGGTGCGGGCCGACGCCATCTTCAATCTCGCCTGCGCCGCGTCTCCGCCCCACTATCAGGCGGATCCGGTGCACACCATGATGACGAACGTGCTGGGCGCCCGGAACCTGCTGGCGGCCGCGGCCGACCTCGGGGCGCGTTTCGTCCAGGCGTCGACCAGCGAGGTCTACGGCGATCCGGCGGTGCATCCGCAGGCGGAGAGCTACTTCGGCAACGTCAACCCGACCGGCCCGCGGGCCTGCTACGACGAGGGGAAGCGTGCCGCCGAGGCCCTGTGCTTCGACTATCTGAGAGCGGGGCGGGCCGACGTGCGGGTGGCGCGCATCTTCAACACCTACGGGCCCCGCATGCGCGCCGACGACGGCCGTGTGGTGTCGAACGTCGTCACCCAGCTTCTCCAGGACCAGCCGGTGACGGTCTACGGCGACGGTCGCCAGACCCGGTCGTTCTGCTATGTCGACGATCTCGTCGCCGGCCTCGTCCGCCTGATGGCGGTGGAAGGCCCGGTCACCGGGCCCGTCAATCTCGGCAATCCCGAAGAGATGACGGTCGGTGAACTGGTGATGCTGGCGGAGCGCCTGTCCGGATTGCACGCCCGGATCGAGCGGCGTCCCCTGCCGATCGACGATCCGAAGCGCCGGCGCCCCGATATCTCGCTCGCGCGTGACGTCCTGGGCTGGCGCCCGCAGGTCCCGGTGGAGGTGGGGCTGCGGCGGACGATCGCCTGGTTCAAGGATTCTCTCGCTCCGGACCCTGTCGAGGAACGACCGCTCCCTGCCGCGCTCCCCGCCGGCTCCCGGCGGTCGAACGGCCATCGGCGCACCCTCGCGGCGGTGCCCGACGCGCCCGCGTGAGGTGAGCCGGCAGCACATGGCGGAGAGCGCCATGTACCTCCTACACGAGCCCCCGGACGCGAAGGTAGTGGCAAACCACGATCTGAGTTTGCCAAAACCGCCCAGTAAGCCATTGAAATGTAATGGACAAAAAAGAGAGTGGCGTCCCGGAAGGGATTCGAACCCCTGACCTACGGTTTAGGAAACCGTTGCTCTATCCTGCTGAGCTACCGGGACACTGCAGGCGGCATCGCCGCCGGCATTGTTAGTCGGTTCGCGCGGACGGCTCAATGGCCGAGGGCGAACCCGCAGCCTTTCAGAGGTTCGAGCTGCTGAACGCGCCCTGGGCAAGGGCGACGAAAAAGAGAATCAAAAAGATAAAAAACAATATTCTGGCTATGCCGCTCGCAGCGGCGGCGATGCCGGTGAAGCCGAAAACGGCAGCGACGATCGCGATGAGAAAAAAGATCAAAGCCCAATGAAGCATTGCTGCCTCCTGTCGTCGTTATCGGCGCGCTCTGCGCGCCTGATGACAGAGAGGTGATGATGATGCTGTGGGCCTTCTACGACACTTCTTGTGACGAAAGAGGCTGATAGGGTTAGTACTTAGGCGCCCTTTGAGTCACAGCCAGTTTCTCGACGGCGGCGATCAGGCGCCCCGTCTCTTCGTCGGCGACGCCTGTGATCGACGCCGGCCGGAAGCGGCGCTGGAAGGCCCGCAGCACGGCCGAGGGATCCTCGTCCAGATAGCCGTAGCCGATGGCTGCCAGAGCGCCCGGGACATCGGCGGCGGGTGGCGGCCGGTCGCCGTCATCGGGCCAGATCCCGTAGCCGCGGGTCGCCAGACGGGGCCAGTCGAACAGCTCCCCGGGATCCTCCTTGCGCAGAGGCGCCACGTCCGAATGGCCCAGAAAGGCCGACGGGCAGAGGCCGTGGCGGGTCCGCAGCTCGCCCAGGAGGTCGATCAGTCGCGCCATCTGCGGTTCCGGGAAGGGCCGATAGCCCCACTCGTGCCCCGGATTGACCAGCTCGATGCCGAGGGAGCGGCCGTTGACGTCGCCACGCCCGCCCCAGAGCGAACGGCCCGCGTGCCAGGCGCGCGCGTCTTCGGCTACCAGGCTCCAGAGAGTACCGTCTTCGTCGATCAGATAGTGGGCGCTCACCTTGGCGGCGGCGTCGCACAGCCGATCCAGCGCCTCGGCGGCACTGCGCATCCCGGTGTAGTGCAGCACCACCAGTTCCACCGCCTGCCCAGCCGGCCGGGCATCCCAGTTGGGGGAGGGGCGAGAGCGGACGCCCATCTCAGGTCCCTTCGAGCTTCGGGTCGGGAAGACGCGGACGCCTGAGAGTGACGATGGCGACGCCCGTCAGGGTCATGAGTCCGCCGATGAGGAGCCGCAGGGTCACCGGCTCGTCGAGGATGACGATGCCGGAAGCGACGCCGAACACCGGAACGAGCAGGGTCATCGGCATCGCGACATTGAGGTCATAGCGCTTCAGGAGCGCGTACCAGATCCCGTAGGACAGCAGCATCACCGCCAGAGAGTTGTAGAGCAGGGCGCCCCAGGCTGCCCAGGCCGCCGTCTGCAGGGCTGCGGCCTGGCCGCTCTCGAACAGCAGCGAGCAGGTCAGGAGCTGCGGGGCCGCGAAGAGCGACAGCCAGCCGGACAGCGTCCAGGGGGAGATGTCGCCGATCTTCTTGGCCTGCAGGTTGGAGACGGCCCAGACGAGCGCCGCGAAGATGATCATCGCCAGTGATCCATACTGACCGGCGAAGCGCGGCTCGCCCGCCATGACCCCGACCCCCGCGATCGAGGCGCCGATCCCCAGCAGGCGGCGCCAGCCCAGCCGGTCGTTGAGGAAGAGGGCGGCCAGGACGGAGGCGAAGGGGACCTGGAGCTGGATAGCCAGGGCAGCGGTGCCGGCATCGACGCCCTTCAGACCGCTGAACATGAAGCCGAAGTGGAGGCAGCCGAAGACGAAGGACATGGCGATGAGAGGGCGCCACTGGCTGCCCCTGGGCCGCCGGACCAGCGGGACCAGGATGGAGGCGACGATCACGAAGCGCATCCCGACGAAGAGCATCGGCGGGATGTCGGCGACGCCGAACTTGGCGAGCGGGAAGTTGATGCCCCAGATGGCGGTGACGAGGACGAACAGGCCGAGGTCGGCAAGCGAAGGCGAACGGCTCAATCAGGCACTCCCGCCCTGCGCCAGACTCTCACGCTTGTCCTCCAACTCCAGCCATCGTGTCTCGGCCTCGTCCAGCTCGGCCTGCCGCTTGGCGAGTGCCTCGCCGGCGGCGGCGAAGGCCGCCGGATCGCGGGCGTACAGCCCCGGATCGGCCAGCTTCCCCTCCAGGTCGGCAATCTCGTTCTGGAGGCGCTCGATGGCCGCCGGCAACTGGTCGAGGAGGCGCTGTTCCTTGTAGCTGAGCTTGCCAGCACTCCTCTGTGCCGGTGCCGCGACGGGGGCGGTCCTGATCTTCCTCGGTTCCACCCGGGGGCGGACCGCATCAGGCAGGCCGCCGACCTGCCGCAGTGCGTCGGTGAAGCCGCCCGGGTATTCGACGGCGCCGCCGCGGCCATCCAGCAGAACCACGCTGGTCGTCAGCCGGTCCAGGAAATCCCGGTCGTGGCTGACAAGAAGGATCGTGCCGCGATAGTCGTCCAGCACCTCGACCAGCAGGTCGAGCGTGTCCATGTCCAGGTCGTTGGTGGGTTCGTCCAGGACCAGGAGGTTGGAGGGGCGTGCGAGCAGCCGCGCCAGGATCAGGCGGTTCTTCTCGCCACCCGACAAGGCCTTTACCGGCTGCTTGGCCTGGCTCTCGTCGAACAGGAAGTCGCGCAGGTAGGCGACGACGTGGCGCTGGCGGTCGCCCACCATGACGCTGTCGCCACCGGCCGGACAGAGCGTCTCCCACAGGGTCTTCTCCGGGTCGAGGGACTCGCGCCGCTGGTCGAAGATCGCGACCTCCAGGCCGGTGCCGAGCTTGAGGGTTCCGCTGTCCGGCTCCAGCCGCCCGAGCAGCAGGCGCACCAGGGTCGTCTTGCCTGCGCCGTTGCGACCGACGATGCCGACCCTGTCTCCCCGGCGGACGCGGATGGAGAAGTCCTTCAGCAGCAGCCGCCGGCTGCCGTCGGCGGAGGCCACCGTCTTGGTGAGATCCTTCGCCTCGATGACGGTCGTGCCGCCCGCTTCAGCCTCGGCGGCGCGCATTTCCAGCGTGCCCTGCTGCTGGCGCCGCAGGTCGCTGCGTTCGCGGCGCAGGGCGTGCAGGCGCTCCAGCCGGCCGATGTTGCGCTTGCGGCGGGCGGTGACTCCGCGGGCAAGCCAGTGCTCCTCGCGCTCGATGGTCTTCTGCAGGCGCTGGAGGTTCGCCGCCTCCTCCGCCTGGATGGCATCCGCCCACTCCTCGAAGCCCTTGAACCCGGCGTCGCGGCGGTGGACGCGGCCGCGGTCCAGCCAGAAGGTGACACCCGAGACCGCTTCGAGGAAGGCGCGGTCGTGGCTGATGATGACGGCCGCCCCCCGCCAGCTGCGCAGGTACTCCTCCAGCCAGGTGATTGACGGCAGGTCCAGGTGGTTAGTCGGCTCGTCGAGCAGCAGGATGTCGGCCTCGCCCACCAGGGTACGGGCGAGGGCGGCCCGGCGCCCTTCGCCGCCCGACAGGCTGCCGAGCCTGGCGTCGGGAGAGAGCTCGAGCGCCGTCAGCACGGGATCGATCCGGTGGACGTCATCGGTGGCGTCCGCCGGCAGGCCTGCGGCGACGAAGTCGAAGACCGTCTGATCGGGTGGCAGCGCCGGATCCTGGGGCAGGGCGACCACGCGCACTCCGGTCTGGACCACCCGCTCGCCGGCGTCGGCCTCGATACGGCCGGCGATGACGCCGAGCAGCGTCGACTTGCCGGAGCCGTTGCGGCCCACCAGGCAGGCCCGCTCGCCGCGGCCGATGGCCAGGTCGAGGCCTTCGAACAGTGGCCGTCCGCCGAAGCCGAGCCGGACGCCCTTCAGCGTCAGGAGGGGAGGGGCTGCGGCCATGGTTCAGGAGAGACCGCGCTGGCGGCGGATCGTGTCGTAGGCCTGGTTGATGCGGGCCAGCTTCTCGTTGGCGAGGCTTACTGCCTCCTCGGGCAACCCTTGGGCGATCAGTCGATCCGGGTGGTTCTCGACGGCCAGCCGCCGCCAAGTGGCACGGATCGTGTCGTTGTCGGCGGTGCGGGGAACGCCCAGCACGGCGTAGGGGTCCTCCAGGGGCGATCCCGTCTCGGCGTTGCGCAGTTGCTCCCACTGGGTCTTGTCGAAGCCGAGCGCCAGGGCGACCCCTTCCAGATAGCCCAGCTCCGCCTCGTCGACCGTGCCGTCGGCGCGGGCGATGTGGAACAGGCCGCGCATGAGCTGCTCGAGCACCTGCGGGCGATCGCGGAACATGCGGCCGAGCTGGCGGGCGTAGGGCTCGAAGCCACGGGCGTCCCGCCGGGCCTGATTGAAGATCCGCCCGACGTTCTTCACCTCTTCCGGCGGGACCTGGAAGACCTCCCTGAACGCGGCGATCTCGTCTCGCGTCACCACGCCGTCGACCTTCGCCATCTTGGCTCCGAGGACGATGACGCCGATGGTGAAGGCGATGGAGCGCGTTGCGTCGTCGGTCGGCGCCTCGGCCGCGGCCTGATCCTGGTCGGCCGGCCGCTCGGCGATCTGGGCGCTGACGGTGTCGCGGAACATATCCACCGCGTGGCCGGCGAGTCCCCCCACCAGCGCGCCCAGCGGTCCACCGAGGGCGAAGCCGGCGGCTCCACCGACGATCTTTCCCCAAATGCTCATGGTTGCGGCGGGCCCTCGGCTGGCGCTGGTCGACGAACTGAATGGCGGCTTGGCGCGCACGCTCTGCAGTGCAGCGTCGAGTGTAGCCGGGCGATGCGCGGCCGGGCAAGCGTCCCGGGGCGATGGGGGGCTCGAGCGACTGCAGGCTTGATCAATTACACAACGGGACGTAAACGTACTGATAAGTACGAAAACAGACCAATCGTTTCAAGGGGAGGACTGTCATGCGGATTCGGCTGGTACCTCTGGTCTTCGCGTCCCTGGTCGGCGGAGCCTTCGGCGCGGCGGCGGACGACGTGGTGCGGGTGGGCGTGATCAACGATCTGTCCGGGCCCTACAGGGACCTCGCCGATCCCGGATCGGTGGTTGCTGCGGAACTCGCAGCCGAAGACTTCGGCGGGACGGTCGCCGGTAGGACGATCGAGATCCTGTCGGCCGACCACCAGAACAAGCCCGACGTGGGCTCGGCCATCGCCCGGCGCTGGTACGAGGAGGACGGGGTCGACGCCATCGCCGACGTCCCGACCTCCTCGGTCGCGCTCGCCATCCAGGAGATCTCGCGGGCGCAGAAGAAGATATTCCTGATCTCCGGCGGCTCGGTATCGGCCTTCTATGGCAAGGCCTGCTCGCCCTATTCGATCCACACGGCCGACGACACCCATGCCTATACGGTCGCGAGCGCGCGCGCCGTGGTGGAGAGCGGTGGGAAGACGTGGTTCATGCTGGTGTCCGACTACGCCGCCGGCCACGCCATCGAGAAGCTGGCGACGGCCGCGGTCACCGAGGCGGGCGGGGAGGTGGTCGGGGCCGTCCGCCACCCGCAGAACACGTCCGACTTCTCCTCCTTCGTCCTGCAGGCACAGGGCTCGGGTGCGCAGGTGGTCGGGCTGGGAAACTTCGGCGCGGACACGGTGAACGCGATCAAGCAGGCCAACGAGTTCGGCCTGACGAAGGCGGGACAGAGCCTCGTCAGCTTCGGGATGTTCATCTCCGAGGTGCACGCCCTGGGGCTGGAGACCGCCCATGGCCTGTTGCTGGCCGAGAGCTTCTACTGGGACCTGAACGACAGGACCCGCGAGTTCGCGGCCCGCTTCCAGGCGCGCACCGGGCGCAAGCCGACGCGCCAGCAGGCCACGACCTACGCGACCATCGTCCACTACCTTAAGGCCATACAGGCGGCCGGGACCGACGAACCGGACGCCGTGATGAGCCAGATGCGCTCGGCGCCTTTCGACTTCTTCGGCGAGACGGGGGAGATCCGGAAGGACGGACGCCTCGTGCACGACTCCTATCTGTGGCGCGTGAAGGCGCCCGAGGAGTCGAAGGGGCCGTGGGACTACTACAGCCTGGTGCGCAAGATCCCGGCGAAAGACGTCTTCCTGCCCCTCGCCGGCAGTGAATGCCCTCTGGCCCAGTAGGAGACCTCCCGTGCCGGGCGCCCTTCCCCAAAGCGGTCTGCGAGCAGCTATGCTGGCCGCTCGGCCCGGGAGGGCGCCTGGTGGAGTGGGAGCGTACGTCTTGAAGCAGAAAAGGTCGGTGTTGCGCGAAGAGATCGAGGCCCTCAAACGCCGGCAGATCCTGCAGGAAGCCCGTCGCCTCTTCTTCACGATGGGCTACCACGGCACGACGATGGACGCGATCTCCGAGGCTCTCGGCATGGGGAAGCCCTTCCTCTACCGGCATTTCCCGACAAAGCTCGACCTCCTCACCGAACTCTACGACCAGGCCATCTCCATGTCCGAGGACGCGCTTCACCGCGCCCTCGAATCCGGCAACTCCCCTGAGACGACGATCCGCGACTTCGTGCGCAACTACCTCGAAGTCGTGGTCACGGAACGCGAGATCGTGACGATCTTCTTCAGGGAAAGCGCCAACGTGCCGGCCGAGAAGATGCATGTCCTGAACGAGCACAAGCGGACGTTCGACAACCGCCTGACCACGGTGATCCAGGCGGGGATCGACGAGGGGTGCTTCTCGGTTCCGAGCGCACGCCTCTCGGTCTACGCCGTGGTCGGCATGGTCAACTGGTCCTACCAGTGGTACCGGGCCGAAGGAAAACTGACCCCGGCCGAACTGGGCGACATCTTCGCCGACTTCGCCCTCGCGATCCTTGGCGCCAGCGGCGCCGTGGACCGCGGGACGCCGCCGGGACTGCCGGCGCCATGACCGCGCCGAACGGCGATCCGCGCATGCCGGCGGCGGCGGACTGCGTGCTGCCCCTGCTGCTCGAGAAGCTTGTCGGCAGCCGCCCCGACGACACCTTCGCCGTCTTCGACAGCGGCGAGAGCTGGAGCTATGCCCGGACCCTGCAGGAGGCGCGGTCGGTGGCCTCTGCGCTCCAGGATCTGGCCGTCCGGCCCGCGGACAGGGTGCTGATCTGGCTGCCCAACGGTCCCCTCGCGCTCAAGGCCTGGTTCGGCACCAATTGGCGGGGCGCAGTCTCGGTGGCGATCAACACCGCCTACCGCGGGGCGCTGCTTCAGCACGTCGTCACGAACTGCGACGCGGGCGTCGCGATCTGCCACGGCGAGCTCGTGGACCGTCTGCTGGAGATCGAGGATCTCGGCGCGCTGCGCGTCGTCATCACCTCGGCGGAAGGGGTCGAGCGATCGGCAGCCGCCTTCGCAGGCCGCGGGGTCACCCTGCTGCCCTTCGCTGTGTTCGACACGCCGGCGAAGACGGAAGCGCCCGGGCTGCCGGCCCTTGCTCCCTGGGACCTGCAGTCGATCTGCTACACCTCGGGGACGACCGGCCCCTCGAAGGGGGTGCTGTCGAGCTACCTGCATCTTCATACCATGGGCTGGCACTGCACCGACGGGGTCACGGCCGCCGACCGCTATCTGATCCAGCTGCCTTTGTTCCACGTCGGCGGCACGCTCTTCGTCACCGGTGCTCTGGCCCGGGGTGCCTCGATCGCCGTCATGGCGAACTTCTCGACGCCGACCTTCCTGCGCGACGCCACGCGCCTGGGGGCCACCCACTGTCTGCTGCTGGGTGCGATGGCGGGCTTTCTGATGCGCGCGCCGCCCGACGCAGCGGACCGCCAGCACAGCTTCCGCCGCATCATGGTGATCCCCCTGGCCGAGAAGGCGGCGGCGCTCGCGGCGCGGTTCGGGGTGGAGATCGTCACCCTCTTCAACATGAGCGAGATCTCGGCGCCCATCGTCTCCGAGGTCAATCCCGAGGCCACCGGCTCGTGCGGCCGGCTGCGGCGCGGAATCGAGGCCCGTCTGGTCGACGAGCACGACTGCGAGGTGCCAGACGGCACAGCCGGAGAGCTGGTCGTCCGGGCGGACTGTCCCTGGACCCTCTCGCACGGCTACCACAAGATGCCCGAGGCGACAGCCGCAGCCTGGCGCAACGGCTGGTTCCACACGGGCGATCTCTTCCGCCGCGACCGTGACGGCCAGTACTACTTCGTCGACCGCGGCAAGGACGCCATCCGTCGGCGCGGAGAGAACATCTCTTCTTTCGAAGTGGAAGAGCAGGTGCTGGCGCACGAGGCCGTTCAGGAAGCGGCAGTGGTGGGTGTGGCCAGCGACGTCTCGGAGCAGGAGGTGATGGCGATCGTCGTGCTCCGGCCGGGCCGCGAGCTGGATCCGGCCGAGCTGGTCGCCTTCCTGACGCCGCGGTTGCCGCATTTCATGGTCCCGCGCTACATCCGGATCGTCGCGGCACTGCCCAAGACGCCCACCTCCAAAATCGAGAAGCACAGGTTGCGGGCCGACGGCATCACGCCCGACGCCTGGGACCGCGAGGCTGCCGGGATCCGCCTCAAGCGGACCAGGTTGTGAGAGCACCGGCAATTCCGGGTCAGAGGACAGCAGTATTCATGGATTCCATCTCGACGACCGCAGCGTCCGGCGGTGGCCTGCCCAGCGCGATCATTCCCATCCGGCAGGCCGAGCTGGGCAAGACGATCGGTCGCCGCCGGATCGCCGTCACCAAGCGGATGACCATGGCCTATGCGGCCGGTATCGGCGCCGACGACCCTTGCTATCTGGACGACGCGCGCGAGGGCGGGCCGGTGGCGCCGCTGTCGTTCCTCACGTCGCTCGAATGGCAGGTGATGATGGCGCCGGACTACCTGAGCGCCGTCGGCCGGGACGAAACCACTGCCTACAATGGTCTGGTCCACGCCTTCCAGGACAGCACCTTCCTGCGTCCCGTCCGGCCCGGTGACGAACTGGAGGTCTTCGGCCAGATCGTCGAGCAGCGCGCGACGAGCGCCGGCACCCTGGTCGTCTGCCGGATCACCACGCTGGACCAGCCCACCGGCCAGGCTGTCGGAGTGAGCTGGTTCGGTGCGATGTACCGCGGCACCCCGCTCGATGGCCGGCCCGCGGTCTGGGCCAGCCGTCCCCCGCCGCCGGATTGGCTGGAAACGGTCGCGCGAGGCGGCAGCACGGAGATCGCGATCCCGCGGCGACTGCCGCACGTCTACTCCGAGTGCGCGTCCATCTGGAATCCCATTCACACCGAGCGGGCGTTCGCTCTGGCCTCCGGGTTGCCGGACATCATCCTGCACGGCACCTGCACCTGGGCGATGGCAATGCAGCGGCTGGCCGCGGCATTTGGGCGAGCGGATGCGTTGCCTTTCCGGCGCTTCGCGGCGCGTTTCAGCCGAATGGTGATACCGGGGCACCCCGTTCTTCTGGAGCACTCGGCCGACAGCGGGGACGGCGCTTCCTTCGTCGTGCGCAATCACCTCGGCATGCCCGCCCTGACCCAGGGTTTAGCCTGCTGGCGCTGAAGGGGCCGCCTTGCCGCCCGCTTTTGACTTCCCTCCGTCCCTCGCAGCTTCTAAACGACCCCGAGAAGGCGGGTGTCGCCTGACTGGGGAGAAGGCTGTCGTGATCGGGGTGATCCAGCGGGTGCTCGTCGACCTCGTGCGTGAGCGGCGCGGCGAAGCCGGTGCGGCGCGGTTTCTGGCGGACGCCGGGCTGGCCGCCGACTTCCAGTTCCGCATCGACACCGACTACGACGACGCTCAGTGCCTGGCTCTCTTCGCGGCCGCAGGCAGGGTGCTCGACCTGCCGCAGGGCGCGCTCTTCGAGGCCTATGCGGATATCTTCGTCAGGCGCAGCCGGGTCATGTTCCCAGCCTTCTATTCGCTGGCCCGGAGTTCCAGGGAGTTTCTCAGGCGTCAGCCGGCGATCCACAACTCCTTCGCTGCGGGGCTCAGGGACGAGGCGGCCCGCCGCCACGTGACGGACAAGTTCTCGATCGCCGAGGACGGAGCCGACCTCGTCACGACATACCGGTCGGCGAACGGGCTCTGCGGACTCTACCGTGCCCTGGCCACGCGGGTGATCGCCGACTACGGCGAGGAAGCGGAGATTACCGACGAGCTCTGCGTGGCCCGCGGCGATGCGCATTGCAGGCTGCGCCTGCACTGGACCCGCGTCGCACCCGAGGGAGCGGGATCGGCGGGATGACGGCGGGCGACCAGGATCTTCGCGCCGCCGTGGAGGAAATCTGCGAGCGCCTCTGCGTCACCGTGGACGGCGACTTCGGAACGCCGCTGCAGGTGGCCTCGGACGACCTCAGCGCCCAGAAGCTGGGCATGCTGGTCAACTTCCTGCTCGACAACGCCCGTCGCGCGATCGCGGAGCGGGAGCGGGCGATCACCGACCTTCGGCAGATGCAGCAGGAACTGGTCGATCAGGAGAAGCTGGCCGCCCTCGGCCGGCTGGTGGCCGGGGTCGCGCACGAGATCAACACGCCGCTCGGCAGCGCCCTGACGGCCTCCACGGTGCTCGGTCGGCGCACCAACGAGTTCGTGACGCGTCTGTCCGGCGGTAAGCTCACCCGCAGCGAGGCGAGCGACTACTGCGCCACCGCCCAGGAGGCTGTGCGACTCATCGAGGGAAACCTGGCGAGGGCTGCCGAACTGGTGGCCAGCTTCAAGCGGGTTGCCGCGGACCAGACCAGCGAGCAGCGGCGTCGGTTCCTGCTCGCGGACTACCTGCGTGACATCGCAGCCGGCCTGAGCCCGCGGCTCAAGCAGACGCCCCACCGTCTGGAAGTCGACTGTCCGCCGGACCTCCACCTGGATACCGTAGCCGGGGCGCTGGCACAGGTCGTCACCAACCTCGTCATCAACAGCCTCGTCCATGCCTTTCCCGACGGACGCTCAGGCAGGATCCTGCTGCGGGTGCGGGATGGGGCGGAGGGGTCGGTGGAGATCGATTGCGAGGACGACGGCGTGGGGGTGCCCGCAGATCTGCGGAAGAAGATCTTCGAGCCCTTCTTCACCACGAGGCGGGACAGTGGAGGAACGGGCCTCGGCCTTCATATCGTTTACAATCTCGTCACGACGGTGCTCGGCGGCAGCATAGGGGTGGAGGAGGCGCCGGCCGGCGGGTCGCGTTTCCGTCTGCGGCTGCCGAAGACCCTGCCGGGCGATCGAACGGATCGGGATCAGCCGAATGTCGGATGACCTACTCGTCCTTGAAGAGGGGGAGGGCGGTGGCCAGCAGGCCACCGGAGCCCCCTGGGACATACTGATCGTCGACGATGATCGGGAGGTGCACGCGGTCACGCGGCTGGCCCTCCAGGATCTCGTCTTCCGGGGGCGGCGCCTTCGCTTCCTCTCGGCCACGTCGGCTGCCGAGGCCGCCGGAGTGCTGCGCGACAACCGCGACGTGGCGGTCATCCTGCTCGACGTGGTGATGGAGACCGACGACGCCGGCCTCCGCCTCGTGCGCGAGATCCGCGGCGAACTGGGGCTCAGGCAGACCCGCATCGTCCTGCGCACGGGGCAGCCCGGCTCCGCCCCGGAGCGCTCGGTCGTCGTCGACTACGACATCAACGACTACAAGGCGAAGAGCGAGCTCACCGAAGCGAAGCTCTTCACCACGATCATCTCGGCCCTGCGCGGCTACGAGGACCTGATCGCCCTGGAGGCGAGCCGTCAGGGACTGGAGAAGATCATCGAGGCGGCGGCCGAGCTGCACCGGATCAGATCCCTGCGGCTGTTCGGCATCGGCGTCCTCACCCAGCTCGCCGGCATCCTCGGCGCGACCCGCGGCGGCATCGCCTGCGCCGTCAGGTCCGGAAACGGCGATGCGCTGAGGATGATCGCGGGAAGCGGGCGTTTCGAGTCGCTCTCGGACGATGACCTGGGACGCGCCGTGCGGGGCGGCCCTCTGGCTCTGCTGCAGACGGCGATGGACCGGCGGGAGAGCCTGTTCGGACCTTCCCACGCGGTCGTCTTCCTCGACGGCGGCGACGGTCGTGACGTGGTGATCTATGTCGAGGCGGAACGGCCGATCGAACCCACGGAGCGCCAGCTTCTCGAGGTCTTCGCGACCAACATCGCATCGGGTTTCGCCAATCTCGAGCTCTACGATCAGCTCCGCGAGGTCAACGAGACGCTGGAGCGGCGGGTCACGAAGCGGACGCGTGCCCTGCGCGAGCGCGAGGAGATGCTGAAGGCGATCCTCGATGCCAGCCCGGTCGCCGTCGTGCTGCTGCGTCAGAACGACTTCGGCATCGCCTTCGTCAATCGCCGGTCCGTCGAGCTTCTCGGGCTGCCCGAAGAGGCGCTGGCGGGGCATCTGACGCCGGAGACCCTGTTCGTCGAGCCGGCGGCAGGCTACCGGCTTCTGGCGGAGCTGGACGCCGAAGGCGAGCTGGACAGCGCCGACATTCCGGTCCGCGGCGCCCATGGGCCGCAATGGGTCATCCTCAACGGCCGGGTCTTCACCATCGACAAGCAGCCGGTGCGCCTGCTCTGGCTCTACGAACTGGATCGGCAGGAGCCGCAGAAGGCCGACGATCCGAGCCTGTTCGATCCGGTGACGGGGTTGGCCAGCCGCCGCGGCTTCCTGCGTGAGGCGCAGCATCTCTTCCTCACCACCCTCAGGACCGGCATGCCCCTGGTCGGCATCAGCTTCGTTCCCGACCTGAGCGATGACGAGGCGGAGAGCCTGGGCCAGCCGGTGGTGGATGCGCTGTTGAGAGAGATCGCCAGGGCCTGCCGTACCTGCATCCGCTCGGCAGACCCCCTGGGGCGGATGGGCGAGCGAGAGTTCTGTCTGCTGCTGGCCAACGCCGACCTCAACGATGCCACCCGGATCGTGCGGCGCCTGACCCGCGCCGTGCGGGATCTGCCGGCGCCCGACGGGATGACCGCGATCCCCTCCCTCAGTGTGGGGGTCGCTCAAAGGGACACGGCGGACCGGACGCTCGATGCTTTCCTGGCACGGATGGACAGCGCGCTCTTCGAGGCCGAGAAAGGAACGGGTGGCCGGGTGGAGGTCGCCGCCGCACCACACTGAACAAGAAAACTTGTTTTCCGGCTTGACGGCCGGGGTCGTTTCTGGTTTGTTCTCTTCAGTATCGATCGTTGCGCCCGACGACGAGGTCCAAGAAGTGAGGCGGGAGGCGCCGGTGGCGGAGACGGGTCCCGCGGCACCGGCGCCGCTGTTGAGTCCGGACCGGCAGCGCGCTCTCTGCCTGGCGATCGTCGGCGGCTCGACCCTGGCCGAGGCCTGCGCCTCTCCCCCGGCGATCGCAGAGGACGGCGTGCGCACCCTTCTGGCCGGCGATCCGGTTTTCGCCCGCCGCCTGGCGGCGGCCCGGCTGCTGCGGGCCGAGAGCCTCTGCGAGGAGGTGCTCGCTCTCCTGCGCGATCTGGAAGCCGGGCCGCTGCCGGACGAGGGGGGCGAGAGGCTGGCACTCGAACGGGCGAAGCTGGGGCTTTCCGCCCGGCGCTGGCTGGTCGATCGGCAGATGGGGCGCGGCGAGTCGACAATCGCCGCCTGGGCTGCGGCCCTTGGCGACAGCGAAGAGACGGGCGGACTCGATCTTTCGGGGCTGGACGAGGAGGAGCGGGCGGCGTGGCGCAGGTTGACGGCGAAGCTCCTGCGCCGTCGGAATCTGCCGGGAACCTGAGCGCCAAGGCCGTCGAGGAGGCCCATCTCGCGGCGGTGAGACAGGAGGCCGAGGAGAGCCTGCACGCCTTCGTCCGCCACTTCTGGACCGTTCTGGAACCCGGCCGGCGGTTCGTCGACAACTGGCATCTGCGGGTGCTGTGCCGGCACCTGGAGGCGGTCACGGACGGAGGCATCACGCGCCTGCTGATCAACGTGCCGCCCGGCACCATGAAGAGCCTGACGGTGGCCGTCTTCTGGCCGGCCTGGGAGTGGGGGCCGCGGGGCCTACCCCATCTGCGGACCATCGGGGCGTCCTATGCCGAGCGGCTGGCGATCCGCGACAACCTGCGCTGCCGCCGGCTGGTGGGCAGCGAGTGGTACCGCCGCTTCTGGGGCGAGCGGGTGGTGTTGTCGCGGGAGCAGAACGCCAAGCATCGCTTCGAGACCACGGCCGGCGGCTTCCGTCTCGCCACTTCCGTCGGGGGGCTGGCGACCGGCGAGCGCGGCGACCGCTTCGTGATCGACGATCCGCACAACGTCCGCCAGACCGATTCCGACGCGGTCCGCCTCGGCACCCTGCGCTGGTTCGAGGAGGTCGTGCCGACCCGGCTGAACGACCTGGAGAGGAGCGCCATCGTCGTCGTCATGCAGCGGGTCCACGTGGAGGACGTGACCGGTCTGATCCTGGAGCGGGATCTCGGTTACGAGCACCTCATGCTGCCCATGGAGTTCGAGGCGGCGCGACGGGCGGTGACCTGTCTGGGTGCCGCCGACGAGCGCCGGGAGGAGGGCGAGTTGCTGTGGCCCGAGCGCTTTCCCCGCCGCAGCCTGGACCGTCTCCGGAAGACCCTCGGCAGCTACGCCGCCGCCGGCCAGCTGCAGCAGCGGCCGGTGCCCCGCGGCGGCGGCCTCTTCAAGCGCCACTGGTTTCCCGTCGTCGATGCCGTACCGGCCGGCTGCCGCTGGCTCCGCGCCTGGGACCTGGCGGCGAGCCTGCCGCGGCCCGGCCGGCGGGTGGCCTGGACCGCCGGGGTGAAGGTCGGACGCGCGCCCGACGGCCGCTTCTACGTCGCCGACGTGGTGCGCCTGCAGGGCGGGCCGCTGGAGGTCGAGCGGGCGCTGGTGAACGCCGCGGCCCAGGACGGGCCGGGCTGTGCCGTCAGCTTGCCGCAGGATCCGGGCCAGGCCGGCAAGGCTCAGGCGGCCTACCTGCTGCGCCGGCTGGCGGGCTATCGCGTCTCGGCCACGCCGGAGACGGGGGACAAGGTGACGCGCGCCACGCCGGTCGCAGCCCAGGCCGAGGCCGGCAACCTGCTGCTGCTGCGCGGGGCCTGGAACGAGGACTTCCTGGAGGAGGTGTCGGCCTTTCCGCTGGGGTCGACCCGCGATCAGGTGGACGCCCTGTCGCGGGCCTTCGCCGGGCTGCTCGCCGGGCGGCCGCCGCAGATCTTCGCCTGAATCGGCCACAAGGATTCTTGTCATGAGCCTGCTGGCACGCCTGCTCGGGCGCGGCATGCCGTTGCCGCAGCCGTCACCCCTGGGCTTCGCGCTGCACCTGCCGGGACCGCGCAGCGACCTGCGGCCGATCCGCGGCAAGGCCGCGGCCCTTGCGAGCTACGTCGGCTGGGTCCACGCCGCCGCGGGGACCCTGGCCCAGGACGTCGCCGCGGCCTCTTGGCGGCTGTGGCGCCCCGCAGGCGGGGACCGCTCCCGCTGGCAGCCGGTCGACGACCCGCCGGTGATCCTGCGGCGGCCGAACGGCCTGATGGTCTGGGCCGAGCTGATCGAGCTGACCCAGTTGCACCTGGACCTGACCGGTGAGGCCTTCTGGCATCTGCTGGGGGAGGGACCGCTGGTCGAGGGGGTCGAGCCGATCTATCCCCACTGGGTGGAGGCGCCGGTGATGGCGCCCGACGGCCGCACCCTCGCCGGCTGGCGCGTGCAGGTGCCGGGACATCCGCCGCGGCAGCTGCCGGCCGCCGACGTGGTCTTCCTGCGCTATCCGCACCCGGTCGAGCCTCTCCGCGGCGCATCGCCCGTCGAGGCCTTCGCCCTCAGCCAGGAGCTGGATCTGCAGGCGCGCGCCTATGCCGGCGGCCTGATCCGCAACCGGGCGACGCCAGAACTGGTGATCACCAGCGACGAGGAGCTGACGCCCGAGCAGGCCGACCTGATCCGCGAGCGCTGGCTCGACCGCTACCGCGATCCGGCCGCGGGGCCGGCGGTGCTCGGCCGCAACGGACGGGTGCAGCAGCTCGGCCTCGGGCTGCGCGACCTGGCCTTCCTCGAAGTCGCGCAGCTCAGCCGCGAGCAGATCTTCGCGATCTACAAGGTGCCTGCCGCCAAGGTCGGGCTGGTGGCCGACGCCAACCGCGCCAACGCCGAGGCGGCCGACCGGACCTACAAGCAGAACGCCCTGCTGCCGCGCCTGCGCAGGCTGGAGGCGGCGGTCAACGAGCGGCTGCTGCCCCGGCTGGGCCCCGGCGCCGGGCGCCTCTGGTTCGAGTTCGACGATCCGCTGGAGGAGGCGCGCGAGGCCGTGCAGCGGCGGGCGGTGGCGCTCTGGGAGGCCGGGGCCATCAGCCTCAACCGCCTGCGCGAGCTGGTCGGCGAGCCGCCCCTGCCCGACGGCGAGGTCTACCGCGGTCGGGTGTGACGCGGTGGTCGGTCCTCCTGCTTCGACAGGCTCATGCTTCGACGGGCTCATGCTTCGACAGGCTCATGCTTCGACAGGCTCAGCATGAGGATTTCCCTTTTTCCTCGCCCTGAGCGTGTCGAAGGGCGAGGGGCAGTGGCTTCTCCTCTCGTGGCGAGCCCAGCAATGGACGAGCCCGTCAGACATTCCACGAGGATCTCCATGCAGACGTCCCTCACGCGGCAGGGGCTGGCGACGCGCGCTGCGCCGCCGCCGGCCGATCAGGCGCGGACGGTGGCCTTCGTCGCCGCCACCGCCGCCGTCGACCGCCACGGCACCGTCATCCTGCCCCAGGGCATCCGCACCGACGCCTTCGTGCGCAACCCGGTCTTCCTCTGGGGGCACGACGGCTACGGCGGACCGGGCATGCCCTCGGGCCTTGGCCATGTGCTGGGGCGGGTGGTCGCGCTGCGGGCGAGCCCCGAGGCCTTCGAGGTGGAGGCGGAGTTCGCGCCGGCCGAGGTCAATCCCCTCGCCGAGCAAGCCCTGCGGCTGGTGCGGGCCGGCTTCCTTTCGGCCGTCTCCATCGGCTTCCTGCCCCTGGAGAGCCGGGCGGAGACCCGCGAGGGCCGGATGGTGACTGTCTTCACCGCCGTCGACCTGCTGGAGGTGTCCCTGGTGCCGGTGCCCTCCAATCCCGAGGCGCTGGCCCTGCTGCGCGCCGTCGCCGCCGGTGCGGTGGCGTCCCCCGATCCCGCCGCGCACGCGGCGTCGTCCTTCGATCCCGCCGCGGGTGCGGCGTCATCCTTCGATCCCGCCGCGGGTGCGGCGGGGGGCCCCACCCCCGCCGCGCGGTTGCGCGCGGCCTTCCGCCAGGCAAGAGGAGCCATGTCACCATGAGCGAGACGTCGCCCGATCTGACCGTCGTCGTGCAGCAGGAGGTGGCCGAGCTGCGCCGCTGCCTGCTGCAGGAGCTGGACCAGGGCCGTGCGCCCGCCGAGCGGCGCATCGCCGAACTGGAGGGCCGCCTGGGTGACGCCGAGACGCGGCTGGCCGAGACCCGCGAGAGCCTGCGCCTGGCCCGCACGCAGCCGCAGCTTCCGGCCGGCGAGGCGGCCTTCCGCGGCGCCTTCCTGACCGACCTCGACGAGCTGCGGCGGCGGGTGCGCGACCTGCGCGGCGGCGACCCGGCCACCCGCGCCATCGATTCCGCCCTCTTCGTCACCGGCGGCAAGCTGTCGGCCGAGACCGCCGACCGCTTCATCGACTTCATGGTCGAGAAGCAGGCGGCGCTGTCCCGGGTGCAGGTGCGCCGCATGGGCAGCCCGCAGGGCCACACCGACATCCTGAGCGTGCTCGATCGCCGGCTGCGCAAGGGGACCGAGGGCGAAGCGCCGACTCCGGCCGACGCTCTGGGCACCAAGCGGCGGACGCTGACGACCGTGGAGGTGGTCTGGGCCGAAGACGTCACCCTGACCTTCCTCGAGGACAACATCGAGAAGCGCGACGCCGAGACCCAGATCGCCCGGCTGCTGGCAACCGCCTTCGGCAACGACGCCAACGACCTGGCCTGGAACGGCGACGAGGCGGCGGAGGACGACTTCCTGTCGATCAACGACGGCTGGCTCACGCTGGCCGCGGCCGACGCCGACGCCCATGCCCTCGATCTGACGGACGAGGGCCTGGCGATCGACGCCGACACCACCGCCGGAGAGGTTCTCGCCCTGGCGATGCGGAACCTGCCCTACCGCTTCAAGGGGCGCAGCGACCTGGCCTTCTTCGTGCCGGTCGCCTTCGCCGAGCGCTATGCCGAGGAGGTGGCGGGGCGGCTCACCGGGCTGGGCGACCAGGTGCTGGTGGGCGGCTTCCCGCAGCTGCGCTGGTTCGGTCTGCCGGTCGTGCCGGAGCCGCATCTGGTCGGCGACAGCGCCGGGAACCTGGTGCTGACGCCGGCCGGCAACCTCTTCTTCGGGGTCCAGCGCCAGCTCACGGTCGACGGCCAGTGGCAGCCGCGCAAGCGCGTGGTGGAGTTCACCCTGACGGCCCGCACCGACATGCAGTACGCCACCGGCGATGCGCTGGTGGTGGCCGGCGGCCTGCCGGCCCACCTGCAATGAGCCTGCTCGACGCGGCGGAGCTGGCGGCCTGGCTCGGGGAGCCGGCCGACCAGCCGCGCCTGTCGCCCTGCCTCGCCGCCGCCGAGGTGCTGGTGGCGGCACGGCTCGGGGCGCCGGGCCTGGAGGAGCGCTCCGTCGCCGTCACCCTGACGGTCGCCCGCGAGCGGCGGGTGGTGGAGCTGCCGGAAGGGCCACTCACCCACCTGGAGGCCGTCAGCCTCGACGGTCGCGACCTGCCCCTGGACGAGCTGGCGACGGCGCCCTGGCTGATCGCCCGGGCGACGCCCTTCCCCTGCGGCGGGCGGCTGGCGCTGGCCTATCTCGCCGGCTGGGCGGCCGAGGCCCTGCCCGAGGCCCTGCGCCGGGCGGTGCTGCTGACCGCCGGCAGCCTCTGGGCCCGCGGGGCCGACAGCGAGACGGGCGAGGCGCGGCTGGGCGACTACGCCGTGCAGCACGGCAGCCTGCACGACGGCCTGCCGGCGCCGGCGGTGGCCCTGATCCGGCCCTGGCGGCGGCCGTGATCGCCCACCTGCTGGACCGGACCGGCCTGTGGCAGCGTCCGGCCCCGCAGCCGGACGGGGAGGGCGGCTGGCAGGAGGCCTGGACGGCGGGCGAGGCGGTCCGCCTGCGCCTCTCGCCGGAAAGTCCGCTGCCGGAGGACTTCGCCGACCGACCTTCCGCGCGCCTGCGCCTCAAGGCCTACCTGCTGTCCTCCCTGGCCGTGCGGGTGGGCGACCGCCTGCTGGTCGACGATCGAGACCACCGCGTTCTGGCGGTCGGCCTAGCCCCGCCCGGCGCGGCCTTCCAGGCCGTTCTGGTGGAGCTGCGGGAAGACGGCAGCTCCTGATCGGCACAGAGCTGCGGCCCTGGATTGCCGCGGCGCTGGAGCGCCTCGCAATGACGCTGAAACCGTCACTGCGAGGAGGCGGGAGCCGACGAAGCAGTCCAGGGGCCACGGGCGTCGGCGTCGCGGGACTCGCGATGACGGAAGTGACTGTCTCGACGAGAGGAGGGGCCCGGCCATGACCCAGCCGCTGCTGGCGGCCCTGCGCGCCCGTCTGGTGGCGGATGCCGGGCTGGCGGCCTTGCTGCCCGCCTATCGCGGGGCGCCGGCCGTCTTCACCGGCACCCCCCTGCCGGCCGACGCGCCGCTGCCGGCGGTGGTCCTCGCCGCCGCGAGCGAGGACCGGCCGCTGCCGCTGCAGGCCTTCGCCCTGCGGCGGCTGCGCCTGCCGGTGGTCTGCTGGGCGCGTGACACCGCGGCGCGACCCGACCTGGACGACCTGGCGGCCCGCGTGCGCCGCCTGCTGGAGGCGCCGGACCTCGCCTTCACCGGCGGCCGGGTCCTGGCCCTCGCCGTCGAGGGGCCGGCGCAGCAGCCGGCGGTGGCCGGCCTGCGGGCCCGGCGCCTGACCGTGCAGCTCCTGCTGGAGGAAGAGCAATGAACGCCTTCAAGGGCCGCCTGGTGCGGCTCTACCTGAGCGACGGCGGCGAGCCGGAGAGTTTCCTGCTGGTGGCCGGCCTGCGTACCCTGTCGGTCAGCTTCGACAGCGAGCCGGCGGACGTGACCACGCTCGCCTCCGACGGCTGGCGGGAGTGGTTGGCCGACGGCGGCGTGCAGGGCCTGTCCCTCGCCGGGGAGGGCATCTCCGCCTCGGCCGAGGCCGACCGCCTGCTGTTCGCCATGGCGGTCGAGCGCCGCCTGCAGCGCTGCCGCATCTCCTTCGAGAGCGGCGACCGCTTCGAGGGCGATTTTGCGCTCGCCCGTTTCGTGCGCGGCGGCAGCGTGGAGGGGGCGGAGACCGTCAGTGTCGCCCTGCAGTCCTCCGGCGCGGTGGCCTTCACGGCAGGAGGCGGCGCATGACCCTGCCCAATCCCCAACGGGGCGAGGTGGTGCTGCGCCTGGACGGCCGCGACCGCCTGCTGCGCCCGACCTTCGCCTTCGTCGCCCGCTGCGAGGCGGCCTGCGGGCCGCTGCCGGCGCTGCTGCAGCGGCTGGCCGAGCCCGGGGCCTGGCGGATCACCGATCTGGTGCGGGTGGTCGAAGCGGCGCTGTCCGACGAACCCGCCGCGCCGACCTTCGAGGCGGTGGGCGAAGCCGTCGTGCGGACCGGGCCGCTGACCGTTCTGCCGGCGGCGGTCGCCCTGCTGGTCGCGGCACTGACGGGCGGCGAGACGGCGGGAGACGGCCCCGCAGGAGAAGCCCCCGCGGGAAAGGAGCCGGAGGCGGAAGCCCCCGCGGGAAAAGCCCCGGACCGGAAGAGCCCGGTGGCCTCGACTGGCCCGGGCTGCGGCGCCTCGGGCTCGGCCGGCTCAGGCTGAGCCCCGGGGTCTTCTGGTCCATGACGCCGCACGACCTGCTGGCCCTGCGCGACGAAACTGCGGGCGCGCAGGCCCCCCTGCCGCCGGCCGAGGTCGCCGCCCTGCGGCGCCTCCTGGCGCGGCCCGATCGGGCGGGCTGACTTGCGGCGCCGGCTGGCCCATGGTGCCTGCCGCATCGTCCGCAAGCGAGAGGGATGAGGGCCGTGAGCCTGCCGAGCGACCTGAACGACCTGCTGCTGACCGTCCTCTACGGCCTGGGCATCCTGGTGGGGCTGCTGTGGCTCGCCCTGCCGTTCGCCGTCTTCGGCATCAAGCGCCGGCTCGACCGCATCGCCGAGCAGCAGCGCGAGCTGATCGACCTGCAGCGCAGCCTGACCACCGTCTTCGCCCGCCAGGACGCGGCGGCCCTGCGCGGCGAGCTGCCGGCGGTCGCGCGGCCCGAAGGGCGGCGGGAGCCGGGCCTGTCCCTGCGGCCCGAAGGCGGCCGGAGCGGCCGCACCGAGCCGCGCTTCCTCGATCTCGGCGACTGAAGGAGGCCGCCATGGCCGACCCCTCCGACCCGCGCGGCACCGATCCCGGGCTCGCCGGCTTCGAGGCCCAGCTCGCCGAGGCCGAAGCCGCCGCGGCGCGCGCGGCCGAGCGGGTCAACGCGGCCCTGGCCGCGGTCGGCGAGCCGCTGGAGCAGGGCGGCCGGCGGGCGGCGGAGTTCAGCCGGGCGCTGACCCGCGCCTTCGACGGCGCCGCCGTGCGTGGCCGGGACCTGAGCCAGGTGCTCCTGCGCCTGCAGCAGGACCTGCTGGGCCTGGCGCTGAAGGCCCTGGTGCCGGGGGGCGAGGGGCGCGCCCTGGCGCAGCTGCTGCCGCCGGTGGCGACCGCCGCCTTCGCCGGGGCGCGCGCCGCGGGCGGGCCGGTCGAGCCGGGCCGCGCCTACCTGGTGGGCGAGCGGGGGCCGGAGCTGCTGGTGCCGGGGCGGCCGGCGGAGGTGGTGCCGGCCGCCCCGGCTGCTGCCGGGCCGCCGACGGTGGTGATCCACCAGACGATCCATGCCACCGACGCCGGGTCCTTCGCCCGCTCCCGCCGGCAGATCGCCGAGGACCTGGTCCACGCCGCCCGCGGCCTCCGGTAGCGCCCCGCGAACGGCCCTGCGCCTTGAACCGCGCCGGTCTGCGGGCGTAAGTGGTCGGGAGAGACGAAAGAAGGGGCCGAGGGGCGGCTCGCACACCGTGGGGGAGACGGGCTGTGGAGAGACGGGCCGTGGGGGAACGGGCATGAGCAGGGACGAGACCGCCTATGGCGGCGCGCGGACGGTCACCATCGCCTTCGACCTGCCGGTGACCCCGGCGCTGGCCCGGCTCTGGATCGTCAGCCCCACCGTCCACGGCCTCGCCGCCTGGCTGCCCGACGCCCGCGACCTGGGCACCGGCGGCCCGCTGGCCGCGATCGTCAACGCCGCGACGGACTACGGCCTCAACATCAGGGACCACGAGGGCGGCCTGCTGCACGTCCTGCCGGGCGGCGGGCGCGTGCAGCTCTGGCTGGCCGACAACACCACCGCCGCCGGCACCTGGCTGGTGTGGTGAGACTCCCCGCCGTTCGACGGGCTCAGCACGAGGAGAAGACGACGTTCTCGTTTTGAGCTCGTCGTAGGACGGGGTGACGCGAATGGCCCCTGGACTGCCTCGTCGGCTGACGCCTCCTCGCAGTGACGGAGGGAACGTCATCGCGAGGCGCGTCAGCGCCGCGGCGATCCGGGCCGGCCGTTCCCGGGGCCGGAGTGCGAGCGGCCCATGCTTCGACAGGCTCAGCATGAGGATCGTTGGTTTTCCTCACCCTGAGCGTGTCGAAGGGTGAGTGGGTACGGCGGCGGCCGAGGTCGGCCCCGCGACCTATTTCCGCGACCTCGGGCTGCGGGCGAACTCGCTCACCCTGGATCTGGCCCCCGGCGGTCTCGCCTCCGCGCAGATCGCGCTGCTCGGTCAGAACCAGGCGGTGGCGGCGGCCAGCATCGACGACACCCCGGGCACCCTCGGCGTCTATCAGCGCTTCGGGGGTGTCAACGCCACGATCGAGCGGGAGGGCGTGGCACTGGGCAACGTCGTCTCGGCGCAGATCACCTTCTCCAATAACCTCGACCCGGTGCGGGTGATCCGCCCGGATGCGCTGGTGGAGGATCTCGACCTCGGCCTCGTGTCCTGCTCCGGAAGCCTGGTGGCCCGCCTGCGCGACGACACCCTGCTGGGCGACGGGGGCGGCGCGCCGATCGAACTGGTCTGGCGCTGGAGCCGCTCGGCGACGGAGAGCGTCGTCTTCACCGCCGGGCGGGTCTTCCTGCCCAAGACCAAGCATGCGGTCTCCGGCCCGGCGGCGATCGAGGCGACCTACAGCTGGCAGGCGGCCAAGGATGGCGGCGGCACCGGCGCCACGCTGCAGGTGGTGGTGACCAACGACGTCGCCTCCTACTGAGGCCGGCAGAGAATGCGTGGGCAGCGAGAGAGACTGCCATGATCCGGCTGGATTTCCCGACCGAACCCTACTGGCTCGACCTGCCGCTCGGCGTGCGGGTGCAGGTGCGGCCTCTCACCGGCCTCATCATGCGCCGGGCGCAGTATTCTGCCTTGCGTCGGCAAGGCGAGGTGCTGGCCGAAGTGGGAGGACAGGATGATCCGCCCATCGCCCGGAAGGTACTCTACGAGCAACTGCTCGCGGAGGAGTTGGCCCGTTTCGGCGTGGTGGCGTGGGAAGGAGTGGAACATACGGCGGGTAAGGCAATGGACTGCACGCCGGAGGCCGTAGCCGATCTCTTCTCGAAGCTCTGGCAGCTCTCTGGACCCTTCATCCAGGCCTACCTTGCCGAGGTTCAAAGCCGGATCGACGAGGGAAACGGCTCGCGGCCCGCGCCCGGTGGCACTTCGGGGGCGGGCCAGACTACTGCCGACGGTGCCGAGAGCTCGACGAGCCCTGTGCCCGGGGCCTCCCCGGGGCTCTGACAGGCAAGCGCTGCCCCTATGTGGAAGCGCTGCCGGAAAGCGAGGAAGGATGGATCTTCTGGGAGCTGATCACGAGCGGGGCCTGGGCCGTACGCTGGAGCGTCGACGGGCGGGCAATAGGGCTCGATGGAGCAGCATTGCTCCCCGGCTTGACAGCTTCTGGGCTGTTCCTGCCTACAGCTTTGGATTGGGTCCGAACCTTAGATCAAGCCCTTCAAATTCAATAGTTATTCATTTTTTCAGTATAAATATAAGAAAATTCTTCGAAAAAAGCATCACAACAAACAACCAAGATATGAAAGAGAAAATAAATGCCACTAAAATAGCCGCGATTTTCTCTTTTTTAGAAAAAGATCTATTTTTTTTATCTTTTTGTATTTCCTTCAAGAAGAGCCTTCTAACGCCCCTGTAAACAATAATGTATGCTAAGAATGCTAATACTATAGAATAAATAATATCTCCGGTCATCTACCTATTCCTTGGAAAGGTATGCCCCATGCCAGCAGTCATTCTAGCTCTTGAGATATTAATTTCTATTGCGGCCCGGTATGCCGTTCGAACAGCTGCTACACGAGGACTTTTGCGAATTCTTGGGTATTTTGTGACCATAGCATCTGCTGGGGAAATCATAAAGGATACCATAGAGGCTGTTTTTTCAGAGGACAAGAGTGCCGCGAGGATAGAATTGATAAAATCAATCCGCCTAATGCGGCAGTTAATCCTTGGATTATATAGTCTACGTCAAGCTAATACAATTTTATTTACTTGGGCAAAGAGCGATAAAGCTGGAAATAATGAAATTTCTTCTCTATTTGATGCTGTTTATGCAAATAATAGTCCATATTATTCCTGGAAAACATACAATAATCAAGAAAACCCTGACGCAGCTAGAAAGAATTATATACTTGGCGTGGCTGAAAGAATGCAAGCACAAATTAGCAATGATCTGACAGAAGCCTCTACACAATTAGTTCGGTTGGAAACCGCCCTCCAGGAGATTGAGGATGAAATCCTCCCGGTCCGCTACACACAGCCGGCCCTGCTGCCAGGGCTACCCAGCGGATTAGAGTCAGATCTCATCAACCCGGCGCTGGAAGGGCCGTCGCCCACTTATTCATCCCTTGATCTGGCGGAACCGTCCACAGGAGGAGGAAGCGTCAGCTCGGACGCTACGTCTGGCCCGGGAGCTGCAGGCGGCAGCACAGCAGGATTCGATAGCGTGATCCTCAAACGATCAGGCGGCGGCCTATCTGGAGGTGGTGGTGGTTTCGGCGGATTGCAGTTTGGTGCCAGCACAGGTGGAACGGGTTCGCCGCTGGACATGCTGGGCCTCGGAGGGATGTCAGGGCTGAGTCCCGAGGACGAGACCGCCGCTTCGGAAGGTGCAGGTTCGATCATCAGTTCTTTTGCTGATCCAATGAAGACCCTCTTCGAAGAGATTGCCGGAAGCGCCGAAGCGGCTGGCCAGCGGATCGGCGATGCGCTGGTGGGGGGCGTGCAGCGGGGCCGAGACGAGCTGCTGGCGTTCCGCGACGACTTCGAGGCGCTGGCGCCTGAGCAGCAAGCCGCCCTCCGACAGGCCGGGTTCGACGGCGAAGCCCCGCCCGCGACCGAGGACGCCCGCCTCGAGCTGATGCCGCCATCGAGCAGCGGTGGACTGGCGCTGCTCGGCACAGGCGGCGCGCAGGGGGCGGGCGGCGCAGCGGAAGAGGATGGCGTCACCCCCCTGCGGGAGGGGCTGCAGGAGATCGGCGACCTCGCCGAGCGGACCGGCGACCGTCTCGGGGATGCACTGTCTCGCGGCATCGAGGACGGCAAGCTGGAGCTCGACGACTTCCGCTCCATCCTGGCCGACGCGGGCGGCGACCTCGCCAGCCTGCTGCTGCAGACGGGCACCCAGGCCGGCTTCGAAGCCCTCTTCGGCCCGGCCCAGGCAGGACCTGCCGGCGGCGGCGGGGGCGGCGGCTTCGGCTCCCTGCTCTCGGGCTTCCTGGAGACCGGGGTGGGCGCGCTCCTCGGGGGGATCGGCGGCGGCGGCGCAGCAGGGGCGGGGGCAGGCGGGGGTGGCACGAGCACCGCCATCAATCAGGCCTTCTACATCTCCGCACCCAACCCCGGCGCCTTCCGCGCCTCGCAACGGCAGATCGGCGAGAACGCCCTCGGCAGCCTCGCCGGGCGCGGGCTCTATTGAGGCCATGACGAAGATGCCCCCGTCCGCGGCCGGCCCGGCAGGAAGCCCAGCAGGAAGACCGACATGAGCTTCGTCGAACAGCGCTTTCTCACACGCTTCCGCTACGGCCTGCGCGCCCGGCCGCGCCATCCGGTGGAGATCATCACGGTCGCCTCGGGTGCCGAGCAGCGCATCCGCCGCTCTCCCTCCTTCCGCTGGGACATCGAGGGCGAGGTGACCGGCGACGTCGCCCAGACCGCCGAGGTCATGAGCGCCTACAACGCCCTGGGCGGCCCGGCCCTGGGCTTCCGCCTGTGGTTCCCGCGCGACTGCTCCACCGCCGCCGACGGCGTCTCCGCGCCGGCGGCCAGCGACCAGGTGCTGGGGGTGGGCGACGGCGAGACCCGCGGCTTCCAGCTCGTCAAGCGCTACAGCCTGGGGCTGGCCACCACCATCAAGCCGCTGCGCAAGCCGGTGGAGGGCAGCGTGCGGGTCGCCGTCGACGGCGTCGAGACGAGCGCCTTCCTGGCCGACACCACCAGCGGCCTGGTCACCTTCGACAGCCCCCCGGCCAGCGGCGCCACCCTCACCGCCGGCTGCCTCTACGACCTGCCGGTCCGCTTCGACGACGTCGCCACCCGCTCGGCCGACAACTGGAACCGCGACAGCGTCTCCTTCCGCCTCGTCGAACTGCTGGAGCCCGGAATGATCACCGAAGAGGCCTTTTTCGGCGGCGCCCGCGTCGTGACGATTGCCGAGACCATCCCGGTGCATCCAGGACTCGCCCGGCTGTGGGTGGTGACGCCGGTAGCGGACGGCCTGGGCGTGGTGCTGCCGGACGCGTCGACCCTGCAGCCCGGCGGGCCGCTGCTGGTGGTGAGCAACGCGAGTGGGGCGTACGGCCTCGACATCGTCGACGCCCTCGGCACGACCCTGCTGACCCTGGAGGCCGGCGCCAGCGGGACGCTGTGGCTCGCCGCCGCCGGCGCGGCGGGCGTCTGGGTGGTCACCACCTCGGGCGCCGTGACCGCGGGCAACGCCGCCGGCTGGTTCGCCGTCGCCTGCAGCGACGAGACGACGGCGCTGGAGGCCGGGACGGCGGTCGCCACCCTGCGCCTGCCCCAGGCCATGGCACTCTCCGAGGTGCGGGCCTCGCTGACGACGGCGAGCGGCAGCGGCGTCGTGACGGTCGACGTGAACGCGAACGGGACGTCGCTCTTCGGGGTCCAGAAGCTGCAGATCGATCAGGGCGAGACGACGTCGGCGACCGCCTCGGCCTCGCCGGCCCTCGCCACCACGCTCCTCGCCACCGACGACGAGATCACCGTCGACATCGACGCCGCCGGCAGCGGTGCCACGGGTCTCAAGGTCTACCTGCGGGGGCAGGCGGCATGATCGGCGGGTTCGTCATCGACGGCTTCCGCCGCGCCGGCTCGCCGCCGGCACCGCCTGCGGAGCCCGCGGCTCTGCCGGCGGTGGAGGACAGCGCCACCACGGCGATCACCGGCTACGTGGAGCTGAACGCCGGCGTGGCGGTGGACACGAGCGTGGCCGCCGCGCTGCTGGTCTTCGTGTCGGTGGTGAGCGCGCACGACTGGGACCCTGCGGTCACCCACAACGGCGACGGCATGGCCCTGCTGGCACGGATGGCGGACGAGAACACCCTGTGGGTCTTCGGCCGCGCCGGGCCGGACCGGCTCGGCGCCGGCAGCGTCGCCGTCACCTCGGCGAACTATCCGGGCCCGGGCGCCATCATCGCGGTGGCGCTGTCGGGGGTCGACGAATCAACGCCCTGGGAGGACATCGCGACCGCCACCGGCAACCCCACCGCCACGCCCTCGGTCGACACAACAGGGGCCAACCGCCTGCTGGTCGCCTGCGGGAGCAACCGCTTCACCGGCTCGTCTGCGCCGCTCTCGGCGAGCGGCTACACGGCGATCGTCTCCAACACGGCCGACGCCGCCCACATCGTCACCGCCCTGGCGCGGGCCGCCGACACGGCCGGCAGCTACAGTGCGGCCGTCACCACCTCGACCAACGGCGTGACCGCCGCCCTGGTCGCCGTGAAGCCGGCCTAGACGGCTTTCTTCAGGATTTCGTTCACGCGCGTCTGCCAGCCGCGGCCGGAGGCGCGGAGTTTCTCGACCACTTCCCGGTCCAGTCGCAAAGAAACGCTCACCTTCGGTTCGTCTGAGGGTGGTCGGCCGCGACCGCGGCGATCCTCTTCCTCCATCCGGGCGAAGATCTCCGGGTGGGCTTTGGGGAAGGGCTTGGCCCGGGCCATCTCCTCGGCGGTCAGCTCCGGACTGTCGGAGACGGCGTCCCAGTCTTCCTTGGTGAAGCCGTGGCCGGCCTCGAAGGTCTTCATGGTCTTGTGGCGCCTAGGCATCGATCAGCCTCCGTTCCTTTCTGCTGGCCCGGCGCATGGAGATGACGCCGATGCCCTGCGTTCCGAGCTCGACATAGACGACCACGATCGTTCCGTCGGCGAAGCGGCCGACTGCCTTCCGGCGGCCGTCCCCGGCGTCGATGCTGATGGCCGTGGCGAAGAAGCCGATGGTCAGGTCGGCGAAGTCCAGGCCATGCTTGGCGATGTTCGCCCGCCGCTTGACCTCGTCCCATACGACCGTCTTGTTCATGAATTAATGTATATACGATAAAAGTGGAAGGCAAGCGGCCCTCGTCGACGAGGGCTCTGCGGGCCTGCCCAGGAGGGCGCGGACATGGGCCGTCTCGTGAAGACCCGCCTGCCGGGGGCCGCCGGTTCGGTGCCGCGGCTGGACCCGCGGTTCTGGCACGTCAACTTCGACTTCTACACCACCGCGGCCGTGGTGACCCGGAGCGACAGCAACGGCCTGATCGCCAAGGCGACCCTGCGCCGGAAGAACGCCTTCGCCGGGCTGATCTGGACCAGCGCACCGCTCTATCAGCACCCCGTCCACGCCTACCAGGAGAACCACGACTACACGGGCCTGAACTGGGCCTTCGCGCTCGCGGTCGAGGACGACGCCCCGGACCTCTCGGCCGACCGGCCCATCGGCATGACCATCGAGGCGATCGACGGCCGGGCCTGGTTCATCCGCCTGTGGGACTACCGCGCCGACCCGAGCGACACGGACCCGCGGACGCAGTCCTTCTATCTCCAGTTCACGCCGGACCTGCTGATCGGCTCGCCGTCCACCGGCGGGCCGCCCGAGGGCGTCGACACGCGGTCGATCGCCCGCATCCTCATCTCCATCGTCGGCGACACCTACGACCCCGCCAGTGCCGACCCCTTCGAGACCCCGCAGGAGGTGACGCTGATCTTCGGGGACATGTCGGTGAGCGGCCGCGGCGCGACCCTGCCGCGGGACACGCGGCCGCTCGCCGCCCACGGCGTCGGCATGACCGACGGCTACGACAACGCCTATCCGGCGACGCCCGAGCAGATCGTCGAGTCCGTCTGGCAGCTCGGCTACCGCGGCGACTTCGTGATGTACGCCGGCATCTCCAAGTTCCCCCGCTGGGGCTGGGACGGCGCGCGCTGGCTGGTGGACGACGCCGCCGAGGACCCGCTGTCGCCGCCGGCCCGGCTCTGGTGGACCGACTTCTGCGCGCGGCTGGCGGCGCGCGGCTTCAAGCTGTGGGTCTCCGTCTCCTTCGAGCTGCTGGCGCTGATGACCCCGGACGACTGGTCCCAGCGCAACAGCGACGGCACCATCGCGCGCACCGGCTGGGAGCCGCCGTCGACCCTGCTGTCGCCCTGCGTCGATGCGGCCCGTCACTACCTGGCCAAGGTGGCCATAGCCCTGCTGTCGATCGCCGAGGCCGCCGGCCTCGCCCCGCGCTACCAGATCGGCGAGCCCTGGTGGTGGGACGGCTCCTACACCGGCGGCGGGCCCTGCATCTACGACGCGGCCACCGAGGCGGCCTATGTCGCCGCCACCGGGCAGGCCGTGCCGACGCCGCGCCTCGACACGGTCTATGCGCCCGTCGGTATCCACGAGGCCTACCTCGAGTTCTGCCGGGACAAGCTCGGCGCGCTCACCCTGGCCCTGCGCGACGCGGTGCTGAGCGCCTTCCCGGCGGCGCAGACGGCCATCCTGGTGTTCAGCCCGCAGGCGCTGAACCCGCTGTCGGCGATCACCGCCATCCTCAACCTGCCGCTCGAGCAGTGGGACGCCGACAACTTCGACATCCTGCAGATCGAGGACTACGACTGGCTGACCGCCGACCGCTTCGACCTGGTCGAACGGACCTGGACGCTCGCGGGCGAGACCCTGGGCTATCCGAGGCACCGCACCGAGTACTTCGCCGGCTTCAACCTGGAGGCCAAGAACCAGGAGAGCGCCTGGCCGCTGATCGACAAGGGCGTGACCCTGGCCGTGTCGCGGGCCCGGCGCGTCTGGGTCTGGTCGCGCGAGCAGGTGCTGCGCGACGGCTGGCTCTACGATCCGAGCGTGAACCTCTGGGAGAGCCTGGCCAGCCCGCGGTTGGCGCCGGTGCTGCGCTGGGCGACGCTCTGGACCATCACCCCCACCGTCGATCAGGCGCTCCACTTCACCGACCATCCCCACGCCCTGGTGCACGAGGGTGTGACCTGGGACCCGGCCGGCGGCGGCGAGTTGTCGGCCCTGCGGCGGGCGACCGACCTTTACGACGCCAACCGCTCCCTGCGCGCCCTGGTCACCTCCGAGCGGATCACCGAGGCCGATCTGGCGGCCGGCCGCTGGGACGGCGCGTCGGTCACCGAGCGGCTGGTGGACTGGCGCTTCCCCTGGCGGCCGGCGATCGAGACCCGGACCTGGAGCATCGGCCGGCTGACCCATGGCCGCGGCGCCTGGGAGGCGGAGCTGGTGGGGCCGGCGGCACGCCTGAAGCGGCCGGTGGGCCTGACGGTGACGGCCACCTGCCGGCACCTGCTGGGCGACGCCGGCTGCAAGGTCGACATCGTCAACGCCCACTACGCCGTCTCGACCGTCACCGGCTCGGCCACCCTGGGCAACGCCCGGGACTCCTTCCTGACGGGCCTCGCCGGCAACGCGCCCGACGGCTGGTACGCCTTCGGGGTGCTGACCTTCACGAGCGGCGCCAACGCCGGCCTGTCGCGGGAGGTGAAGACCTACGGCACGGCCGACGGCCGGGTGACCCTGCGGCTGCCCTTCCCCTGGGCGGTCGCGGTGGGCGACGCCTTCCGGGTGACCGCCGGCTGCGACCGCACGGTCGGCACCTGCCGCGCCAAGTTCGACAACGTGGTGAACTTCGGCGGCTTCCCCTTTTCGCCGGGGTCGCGGGTCTACAACGAGACGACGCAACGCGCCGCCTCCAACGGCGGCGGGGGGATCGGGTCGTGAGCACGGCACCGCACCCTGATCGTCACTGCGAGCGGAGCGAAGCAGTCCAGGGGCCGGGAGCGGCGGCCCTGGATTGCCGCGGCGCTGGCGCGCCTCGCAATGACGACTACGACGGGGCTCGCGATGACGATCTGCGGTGGCTGAGAGATATCACCGAAGCTCTATATCGCCGCGCCGGTCTCTTGCCATGAGCGCCGTCGTCGACGTCGCCCGGACCTGGATCGGCACGCCCTGGCGGCTGGGGGCGAGCGTACGCGGCCTCGGCTGCGACTGCGTGGGCTTCGCCGCGGGGGTGGCCCGCGAGGCCGGGCTGCTGCCGCCTCATCATCCGCTGCTGCAGGCGGCCCTGGAACTGCGCTCGGTGTGGCCCGAGGCCGGCCTGCGGGAGCGTCTGGACGCGACCTTCCCGGCGCGGGCTGAGCCTCAGCCGGGCGACCTGCTGCTGCTGCGCACCGATCCGCGGATAGAACCGTGGCACCTGGCAGTGCTGGCCGGCCCGACGATCGTGCACGCCCGCATGGACCGCGGCGTGGTCGAGGACCGCTGGGCGCCGCCCTGGATCCGGCGGCTCGCGGGGGCCTGGGACTGGAGCGAAAGAGGAGAGCCGTGACGGACAACGGTGCTGGGAGAACCCACCGCCCTGCGTCTTGGCCTGGATGGCCGGGTCGTCCCCGGACACCCGACCGCGGCGGTCACACCTCGGCTTTTTTGAGAACCTCGTTGATACGTGACTGCCAGCCTTTGCCGGTGGCGCGGAACTTGTCGATGACCTCCTGGTCCAGGCGGAGAGTGACCTGCTTCTTCGGAGCCTCGGACGGTGGCCGCCCCCGCTTGATCTTCGCGTAGAGATCCGGAAAGACCTCCTTGAAGGGCCTGGCAGTCGCCAGTTCCTCCTCCGTCAGCTCCGGGCTGTCCACGGCGTCCCAGTCCTCCTTGGTGTAGCCGCGGCCGGGTGTGAATACCTGCAGGGTCCTATGCTTCCTCGGCATCGATCAGCCTCCTTTCCGAGCGGTGCGCCACCCGCATCGAGTTGACCTGAATCTCGGTTGCCCCCGGCCGGACATAGATCCCCAGGGTTGATCCTTCCCGATCCTCGGCTTTCACGCTTCGACTAGGTCGAGCCGCTTCCTGATCCGCTCGACGTCGCCGCCGAGGCGGTCGATCCGCCGGGAGAGGCTGGCGTACTGGCCCTCGATGAGGCCCAGGGGCTCCTTCACCTCGACCATGTCGGCACGCAGGCCGGCGAGGTCGCCGCGGATGGCCCGCAGGTGCTCCAGGATCAGGTTTTCCGGGTCCTCGGCCATGCCCGCCCTCCGATCGCTGCCGCAAGCCTCGCGCGGCTGCGGCTTCGACGTCAACAGATGGTGACCGCCGGGAGGGTGATCCATGGCTGACCAGCCGGCGACCCTGGTGCTGACGACGGCGGCGGCGGCCACGGTCTTCCTGCCCGGCGGGCCGGTCATCGCGCCCTTCGCGGTCGCTGCGGCGGCCGCCGGCGGCCAGTACCTGGACCGCAAGTACTTCGCCCCGCCGCCGCCGGTGGAGGGGCCGCGGGTCGGCGACCAGCCGGTGACCCTGGCCGACTACGGCACGCCGTTGTCGCGGGTCTACGGCCGGGTGAAGCTGGGCGGCGCCATCGTCTGGGCGGCCCCCCTGGAGGAGCGCTCGAACACCCAGACGAAGGACGGCGTGAAGACCGTCACCTACGAGGCGCACCGCAGCCTCGCCGTGGTCTTCTGCGCCGGCCCGGTGACAGCGATCCGGCGCATCCGGGCCGGTGACCGGGTGATCTGGGACTTCGACCTGCAGGGCGACGGCTGGACGCCGCCGGAGAGCCTGGTCGGCCGCACCACGGTGGTCGGCGAAGCGCCCGCCACCGTCGATACGACCGTCTCGGCCGAATGGGAGGGCTCCGCCGCCTCGGGCCAGTGGACCCTGAAACTGGACCTGCCGGCGGCGGACCTGGCGGCGCTGGGCATCGGCGACGGCGACACGGGCAGGCGCATCAGCCTGACCGGGCTGGGTGCGCCGATCGACGGCACCCACGACCTGCGCACCATCGCCGTCGGCGGCGGCCGGGCCGCCCTGACCACCGCCACGACCCGCAACGCCGACGCCGCGCCCTCGGAGCCGCGGGGCGGTGCCGCCACCCTCACCAACGTCACCGACGTCGCCACCGACGGCTGGCTCACCGTCAGCCTGGGCGGCGACGGCGTGCCGCGGCTGACCGGCCCGGCGAGTCTGGCGACCGCCCTGGACCTGCCGGCCGAGGCCGTCGGCGCCACCCTGCGGCTCGCCGGGCTGGGCGCCTGGGACGGCGACTATCAGCTGGTCTCGGTGCAGTCGGGTGACAGCCGCGCCACCCTGACCCTCTCCGGCGGGCCGGGCGCGACCGAAGGCGTGACGGGCGCCGGCATCGTCACCGTGATCGCCGACCCGCCCGGCTGGGGCGACCCGCCCGGCAGCACCTGGGTGTCGACGGTCAACGTCTACCTCGGCACCGACGAGCAGGAGCCCGATGCCATCATCGAGGGCTGGGAGGGGGCCGGCAACGTGCCGGCCTTCCGCGGCCTCTGCTACGCCGTGCTGGGCACCCTTGAGATCGGCCGCCTGGGCGGGCTGCCGCAGATCACCGCGGAGATCGAGGGGCCGGTGGACGACGTCGCCGGCACGCTGGCCGACCTCGCCGGCCGCTCCGGCCTGTCCGCCGGATCGCTGGCCGCTGACGCCGTCAGCCTGCCTCTGCGCGGCTATGAGGTCTCCGGCACCCAGGCGGCGGCCGACGCGCTCCAGCCCCTGGCGCTGGCCTACGATCTGGCGGCGGTCGAGCGCGACGGGGTGGTGACCTTCGAGCCGCTGGACGCGCGGCCCGCGCGGCGCCTCGACCCGGACCAGCTGGGGGCGGCGGAAGCCGGCGGCGAGATCGCCGACGAGTTCAAGGTGACCCGGCCCGACCCCCTGGACCTGCCGGGCGAGCTGACCGTCACCTACCGCAACGCCGCCGACGCCGACTTCTCCCGCGGGGCGGAGAGCGAGCGGACCAAGCACGGCGCCTTCTACCTGCAGCAGACGGCCGGCCTGGAGCCCCTGGTGCTGACGCCCTCGGAGGCGCGGCGGCGGGCCGAGGTGCTGCTGTGGCGGGCGCACGCCGAGAGCCGCACCGCCGCCTTCACCCTGCCGCCGGCCTGGCGCGACCTGGCGCCGGGCGACCTGGTGAGCCTGAGCCTGCGCGGCACCGACTACCGCCTGCGGGTCTCGAAGGTGGACCGCGGCGCCAACTTCCTGCTGGAGGTCGAGGCGACGCTCGTAGAGCAGAGCGCCTTCGGGGGCGTGGGTGCCGGGGCCGGCGGTCGCTACACCCGGGAGAGCGTCGCGGCGGCCCGGGTCGTCGTGCTGCTGGTGCTGGACCTGCCGGCGGTGCTGGAGGCGGCCGGCGGGACCACGCCGGGGCTGGTGGTGCTGGCGGCCCGCGCGGCGGCCGGCGACCGCTGGCAGGGCGCCTCGGCGCTGCTCTCCCGCGACGGCGGCATCACCTGGGGCGAGGCCACGACCCTGGCGGCCGAGGCGGTGGTGGGCACCGCCGTCTCCTGGCTGCCGCCGGGGCCGCTCTCGCGCTGGGACGAGCGTTCGACCGTCGACGTGGAACTGAGCCGGCCGGTGGCGCTGTCGTCCCTCTCGCGCAACGCGGTGCACCTGGGCGGCAACCGCGCCCTGCTGGGGGGCGAGATCCTGCACTTCCGCAGCGCCGAGCAGGTCGGCCCGCGGGCCTGGCGCCTGTCGGGCCTGCTGCGCGGCCGGCGGGACACGGCGGCCGCCGTTTCCCTGCACGCTGTCGGCGAGGCCTTCGTGCTGCTCGACGAGGCGGCAACGTGGCTGCCGCTGACGATCGCCGACCGCGACCTGCCCCTGCAGGCCAGGGGCCTGCCGGCGGGCGGCGACCTGCTGGACGCCGTGGGGCGGACGGTGCGGCCGGTCTTCGCCAACCTGCGGCCCTTCGCGCCGGCCAAGCTGAGCGCGGTCAGGGAAGAGAACGGCGACATCACGGTGCGCGCCATCCCCCGGGTGCGCGCCCTGCGCGGGGCCTTCGCCCGGGGCGGCCTGGCGCCCTACGCGGACTCGGGCCCCTGGGATTTCCGGATCTGGGACGCCGCCGGCCGGCAGCTGACCCAAGGCTATTTCGCCCTGCCGTCCTTCACCTATCCGCTCTCCTCGGCCCTGGCCGAGATCGGCGGGCCGGTGCCGGCGAACGCCCGTCTCACCCTCGCCACGGTCGGCGGTCCTTACGGCAACCGGCCGGGCACCGCAGCAGCGGTGGTGTTGTCGTGACCCGGCTCATGCTTCGACAGGCTCAGCATGGAGACCTTTGCGCGGGTGAGGGGAGTGTGATTCG